>Ga0209591_10000786_pt1 | contig 40571 bp, 35 predicted proteins | sample MAT01_FD_187207 | JGI IMG/M metagenome (GOLD analysis project Ga0209591, IMG submission 187207) | Freshwater microbial communities from Lake Fryxell liftoff mats and glacier meltwater in Antarctica - MAT-01 (SPAdes) (version 2) | ecosystem: Environmental > Aquatic > Freshwater > Ice > Liftoff... | reverse complement strand
AAGAATGTTTGAAAAGTCTTCTTGTTGGTAGCAAAACGTTCTAGATCCCCCTAAATCCACGCCACGTGCTTCAAGTCGGGAAACCCGCCCAACGCAGTGGCTCCCCTTAAAAAGGGGGACTTTGATTCCGGTTCCCCCCTTTTTAATGGGGGCTAGGGGGGATCAGTAAGTGCCTAAGATCACAGACAATCACTTTTCAAACAACCTCTTAGTAAATACGATGAAGTGATACAAAAGTGTATCATGCGCTCAATATATTTAAGTGAAACAATCCCCCTGCTTCAGCATCGGGGAGAACATTAAAAAACTATACAGGAGGGCTGACATTGCAAGTTAAAGCAGCAGTAGCTTACAGTGCAGGTAAGCCGTTGACTATTGAAACCGTTCAACTATCAGCGCCGCAAACTGGGGAAGTGTTAGTTGAAGTTAAGGCCACGGGAGTTTGCCATACTGATGCCTTTACCCTATCTGGTGAAGATCCCGAAGGTTTGTTTCCGGCAATTTTAGGACATGAAGGTGCTGGTGTGGTAATGGAGGTAGGTGCTGGTGTCACCAGTCTCAAACCAGGGGATCATGTGATTCCTCTGTACACTCCCGAATGCCGTCAGTGCGAATATTGTTTGAGTTTCAAAACTAATCTTTGTCAAGCCATTCGTTTAACTCAAGCCCGCGGTGTCATGCCCAATGGCAGCAGTCGCTTTAGTATTGATGGGCAAATGATTCATCATTACATGGGTACATCCACCTTTGCTAACTATACGGTGCTGCCAGAAATTGCCCTGGCAAAAATTCGAGAAGATGCCCCATTTGATAAAGTTTGTTACATTGGCTGTGGTGTCACTACTGGTATTGGTGCAGTTATCAATACTGCCAAGGTAGAACCGGGAGCAAATGTTGTAGTTTTTGGCTTGGGTGGTATTGGCTTGAATGTCATCCAGGGAGCGCGGATGGTAGGGGCGAATATGATTGTCGGGGTAGATATTAATCCCAGCAAACGCGCTTTGGCAGAAAAGTTTGGCATGACGCACTTTGTTAATCCTCAAGAAGTAGAGGGCGATTTAGTTCCTTATCTAGTTGATTTAACAAAAGGCGGTGCTGATTACAGTTTTGAATGTATCGGTAATGTCAAACTTATGCGTCAAGCATTAGAATGCTGCCACAAAGGTTGGGGCGTTAGTGTAATTATTGGTGTTGCTGGTGCTGGGCAGGAAATCAGTACTCGTCCTTTTCAATTAGTAACTGGGCGTGTTTGGAAAGGTTCAGCATTCGGTGGTGCTAGAGGACGTACAGATGTGCCGAAAATTGTTGATTGGTACATGGAAGGTAAGATAAACATTGATGATTTGATTACTCATGTGATGCCCATTGAGCAAATTAATCATGCTTTTGAATTAATGCACAAAGGCGAATCAATTCGCAGTGTAGTAACTTTTTAGCATTTCTAGTCGGAGTCTGAGAACGAGAGAATCTAATTTCAGTCCACCAAATCGGAGCTTTTATTGCCAAGTATATTTGCTGATTATTTTATTAAAATACTTAAATGCTTTCACAAAATGGCATTTAACTTACTCAAAATGCCATTTGACTTACTCATTTTGGTGTTTTCTGTAAGCAAAACGTTATTTGACTTACTCAAAATGCCATTCGACTTACTCATTTTGGTGTTTTCTGTAAGCAAAACGTTATTTGACTTACTCAAAATGCCATTCGACTTACTCATTTCGGTGTTTTCCGCAAGCAAAACGTCATTCGACTTACTCAAAATGCCATTCGACTTACTCATTTCGGTGTTTTCCGCAAGCAAAATGGCATTCGACTTACTCTTTGGGCATATCACGCACTCATTTTAGTGTAAATAGGTGGGCGTGAATAATTAAAGGACTGCTGACCAAGTATTGAATAAGCGTGGGTAAGGGTTTAGCATTGCTCATAGGTGTCAACTTAACGTAAAAGTGATGTCCCGCAAGGAACTTAAGTTCCTTGCTAATAGCACAAGTCATCTGAAGATGACTAAATACCTCCAAAAATCTTTAGTCTACTTCAGTAGACTTTAGCTGTTAGCCTTGAACTAAAGTTCAAGGTGGGTGATGAAGCCAACAGTTAAGCTATTCCTAGCTTAAGTTGATACGCATGACATCTGTGCGCTCTAGAATTAAGGAAGTTCACCAGGTTTGAACCCAATATGCAGACACCACAAACCAGATAAATAGAGGTAAATCTAATGCCAAACTTCTATGAAGCAGACTTCTACAGTTGGACTCAAGAACAAGCTAACCTGCTGCGTCATCACCAATGGAACCAGCTTGATTTGCCAAATTTAATTGAGGAAATAGAATCTTTGGGAAGAAAAGAACGCCAAGAATTGAGAAATCGTCTTAGTATATTAATTGGACATTTACTCAAGTGGGAATATCAAGTAAAGCAACGAAGTCGTAGTTGGTTAGCAACAATTAGAGTCCAACGACGGGAGATTCTCAAGTTGTTGAACGAAAATTCTAGCTTGAAACCTTACCTTCAAGAAGCACTCCAGGAATCATATCAAAACGCTAAGGATTTTGCATCAGGAGAAACAAATCTGCCACTCTCAACTTTTCCCAAACAATGCTTATATGCTTGTGAAGAAATTCTAAGCGATCGCTTTTATCCAGGTGAGACTGCAACAGATGATTTAATGGAATAATGTAAATGTCCTTAATAACGGCTGCTTGTTTATTGATAACGCACCCATTACCTTATTTTGTGAGTTAATTAATATGGTTTTACAAACAGAAAAGCGCAACTATACTCCACAAGAATATCTGGAATTAGAAGACAATGCTGAATATAAAAATGAATACAGAGACGGAGAAATTATACAGATGACAGGGGGAACAACTAACCACAACAAAATTGCACTTAATTTTTGTAGAAAATTTCCTCTGACAGTACAAAATCAAGATTATGACATATATATAGGCGATGTTAAATTATCAATACCTCGTTATCATATTTATACTTATCCTGATGTGATGGTCATCAAAGGTAAGCCTATTTATGAGCGAACAGGTACAACAATTATTACTAATCCCTTGTTAATTGTTGAAGTATTATCAAATTCAACTAAAAATTATGACAAAACAGATAAGTTTAAATATTATCGTTCTATTCCTGATTTCCAGGAATATATTATGATTGACCAGTATAGTTTTAGTGTGGAACAATTTGCAAAACAAGCAGAAGGGCAATGGATATTTAAAGAATACGAAGGTGAAGAGGCAGTTTTAATTCTGAATTCTATCGACTTTCAAATTGCCTTGCGAGAAATTTATGAGCGGGTTAATTTTGAGTTAGTTGAGGAATAAAACAACAAACAAAATTTTAATATCTAATGCGATCGCAAAGTCAAAGCAATACTTGCACACTTACCACTAGAGCGGTATGGACTTCTTTGGTTAACACCGTTAAGTTGTTGTCCAATACCGAAACTTAGAAAAATACTGAGGAAAAACCCGATGAAACGGTTAATGGTAAGGCTTTAGCCTGTAGGCTTATCCAAACCGTAAACAGAGTGCGGGAGTTGAGGAGGTATCAATTACTCAATCTTCTTTAGTGAGCAACGGTCATTAGCCAGACTTATCAATGCTTTAAGGAAATCCAACAGAAATATATGAAGTTTTGTTACACAATGCGTAATTATTACTAGCCAAGCTGATGTCATAATTATGGGAGTTCGCAAGAGTTTTAGAAACCTAATGCTTTCGTGCCACTCCAGACTATGTATCTTTAATTTCTTCGTTGCCAAAGTGTACTAATTGAAGTCACCTTAATTTAGTACATTACAAGATAAGTTCACACATTTACCAGTCTGCAAGGAGAGCAAAACTTATGGATTCTCAAACAGTACAGCTAACAGTTATAGATGCTAAAACATTACAGCAGTTAGAAGACGAGATTAAGAAGGAATTGAGTAACATACTTAAAAACTCTAATTTCGGCGAAGTACTCAACAAATACGGTATATCAGGACAAGAGATTTTAAAAGTTCAGTGCTTACTCGATTTAACTCAAATTGAAGTTAGTGATGCTGAGAATAATCAGCGAACCAATCAACTTTTACCAACAATTAAAGCACAAAAAACACTTTATATTGGCGGTTTTTCTAACCCTTGCCCAGTACCTGGCTATCCTGGTGGCTGCTGGGTAAATTAGATCCAAGGGACTGACAAAAAATAAATCATCCCAAATTATTTGTACATTTATTGGGTAACGCATTGTCCATTGGTGTCAACTTAAGAAGATAAAGCCCAAATTTGTTGGGTGTAAGCGTCAATCTCAAGGGTGGCGCTTACGCCTAGTTTTGACTAATCCAAACAGCTTTTGATGTTGCACAAGATAAGGAACAGCGTCACTGGCATCACCACGGAGAACAGCCTGAGAAAAATGGTATAAACTACGAAAAACCATCTCTGTAGAAATCAGGTCTAGTGGTTGATTTAAAGCAATCGCCACATCGATACATAACTATACTTTTGACTTTTGCTGAAATTGACCCAGAAATTAAACTCCTGGGCTAGCTATCAAAAAGTTGGAACTGGTGGTCTAAGCCGCTAAACGAAGAATCTGGTCTAACTCACGTGAATGTGAGGTCAAGTTCGCTTCAGGAGCGGACTTTTGTCCAAGCACTTGAGCAATGGCAAAGTATTGAAGTCCTTGACGTAGGCGAGAAAAACTGAATAGTGATCGCGTTGCTGAAACTTTTGGCATCCAATTGGGTTTAGTGGTCTGGCTTGGCTGGCGAAGGGAAAGCAAGCAACATTTCGCAAGGCAAAGGTATAATTACGTCCTAAAATAAATTCGCAAATAGTTTAAATACGAAGCCCGCCCCGAAGTTCTGAGCGGGCTAATTATTTTATGGGCAATTAGTCAGACATAATATCAATTACCTGAAACTAAAATCCTTCCAGGAACCTTTATTAAGCCTCAACTTTTACACCCTTCCAGAAGGCGACATAGCCCTCAATATTCTTAGCCTTTTCCTTGGCGATGGGATAATACCAAGCAGCGTCTTTATTGACTTGTCCATCAACGTCAATACTGTAGTAGCTAGCGACACCTTTCCAAGGACAACTACTTTGGGTATTACTTTCTTGGAAATACTGATTGTTAATGCTGTCAGCAGGAAAATAATGGTTGCCTTCCACAACTACAGTATTATCACTCTCGGCTAAAACAGTTCCATTCCAAATTGCTTTTGGCATAAATGATGTTGTGAATAAAGTTTACACATATATTTTGACACTTTTAAGACCGCGATCGCCTTGACGGTTAGAAGTCGTGGCTATACCGCCGACGCGGGTTAAAAATTTGGCTTTTTCGTTAGTCCGCCCATAGAAGAGTTGGTAGCTAAAATTATTCACTAATAAAGTTCATTGAGCAACTACTGGTAATTGAACACTTACGGTAGTACCCATCAAGATATCAGACCAGATTAACAGTTCTCCACTATGAGCATTGACGATGCGTTTAGTAATAGCAAGTCCTAGCCCAGTGCCACAAGGTTTTGTAGAAAAGAACGGCTGACAAAGCTTGGCCAGAACTTCCAATGGAATTGGTTCGCCGCCATTATGGATATTAATACAGACTTTTTCTGTATGCGAACAGTCTACTTTCCACTTAACAACATCTCCTGCTGCAACTGCCTCGCAAGCATTGCGGACAATATTGATAAATACTTGTTTGAGCTTATCTTTATCTCCTGAAATTTTTACTACAGACGACGCCGGAATAAATTCAATTTGCCGTTCCAGAGCTTCTGGCATTTCACGAATGGATACTAGTAACTCTTGAATGAATTCATTAACGTTGAATTCACAAAGTTGCGAAACTTGGGGTTTGGCATAAAGCAAAATTTCACTTAGTAAACGTTCCAGACGACTGGACTCACTCAGTGCCAACGCTAATCGCTCTTGAGCAGATTCAGTCAGAATGATTTTTCGGAAATACTTCAATCCCATGATCATTGTAGTCAAAGGATTACGAATTTCATGCACAATAATGGCAGCAAATTCACCAATAGCTACCAGTCGTTCTTGTTCTACTAGTTTGACTTGGGTTGCTCGTAATTCTGCGGTGCGCCTTTCTACCTCAGCCTCCAGAATATGATTAAATTGGCATTGTTGCTGGTAGAGATGATAGTGGTCGATGGCAGTAGCTGCCCGTTCTGCAAATAATTCCACAATCTGGATTTCATCGGCAGAAAACTCGCGTGCTTGCCGATGAAAAGAGCAAATAGTACCAAATACTTGACCTTCAGTAGTTTGCAACGGTATCCCCAGATATGCCAGATAACCCGGTGCAGGTTTACCGTACTCTGGATTAGCTATAGCATCTTTAACTGCTAATGACCGTCCAAATTGTATAACTGTAGCAATTAGTTGATCATGTAGAGCGTAAACACGGGGTGCATCTTCCGCCATTTCCAGACTACTGGCTAGAATAGTTTCAAACCCCTCTTGGCAAAATGTAACAACTGTCCAATCTACTCCAATCAGTTCGCTGACTCCGCAAGCAATGTTGTGCAGATAGCTACCCAGTTCACCAGTTCGATAGTTTAAAGAAGATAAACGTGCTATTATTTGCCGCTCACGTTGCCAAGTTTGGTTTTGCAACGACATTTCGTTATCACTGGTTTTGCTCATGGATGCCGATTGCATGGGTTATTAAAAATAATTTCAAAACTCAACTGGATAATTATTTCCGGTAGGCTGTATTAGTTTGATAGAAAAATTTTACTAGAGACATATGCTATTTGCATACAGCAAACTTATGAAATTTTGCTTAAATCAATGTAAAATTATACAACAATTAGAGAGGTATAAATAAGTGATGTCCTTGTGAGTCAAGTCAAACAATCGCAGAGCATTACGTAGGGTGTAGCCCACACTTCTCTACGAGAGGCTGCGCCAAGGACAAAGCTCTGTAACTGTCGTAGACATCGCTTGACTTCAATCTGTTCTATTCACGATGAATTACTCACAGGCTGAAACCTGAGATTTTGCTGAAAAATCCATAAGAACTCTCTAGACCAAATTTCAGCTTTCTCGATATTAATCCTTAGATATCCATAATTTTTAAATTAATTATTTAAGCAATAATCAGTTTAAAGCTCAAACTAAAAGCTATAAATTTGATTAATGTATTGAGGAATTAGAATCATGAATTTCAGACATTTATTAATACTGAGTTTTTCTTCTATTGTGATGGTTAGCTGTGTCAGCGAAGTATCAAATAGTCAGTCTAAGGAAAGTCCTGTAGCTGTGAATACAGCTGTTCCCCTCTCTTCAACTCCGACGAAGACTTTAGCACAGTCTCAGGAATCAACTGCTGTGAAGTCAGGTACTTTTGTTTCTGGAGAACACACAACTCAAGGAAAAGTCAATCTGACCACTAAAGATGGTAAATCATTTCTAGAGCTTGAGCAATCGTTTAAAACTTCTGAATCAGGGCCAGATTTAGTAGTAATTTTGCATCGTTCAGATAACGTAATTGGTTCAACCAAGCCACCATCCTATCCCTTAAAAAACGGAGACTATATTATTCTTGCTCCCTTAAAAAAATATAGTGGTGCTCAAAAATATGCCATTCCTAACAACATCAATTTAGCAGATTATAAATCTGCTGCTATCTGGTGTCGTAAGTTCAATGCTACTTTTGGCGCTGCCAATTTGAGTAATTAAAAATTAACTAAACAATCAAAATCACTGTAGCCTCTTTATCACTCTTTCAGGCGTATTGGTTTATCTACCTAAAAACAACTGTAATCTAAAATCTGGTTTCATACTCAACTAAGAATTGATTTTCATCCCCCAAATTAGTAGAGCCTCGCATCAAAATTTCGTCATTGAGTCGATAGAGTACACTGTAACGCAAAGACTCATCTGTAGCTAAAGCCCGCGATAAAGAAGCAGAGAAGTTTCTATTAATATTAAACACACCCTCTGCGGATAAATTCAGAATTGAAGCTCTTGCTGTTTCATTAGTAGCAGGGGTGGGAAATATCCGAAATTCGCTGAAGCCAACAGCCTGTCCGATCGCAGTGATAGTTCCTTGCAAACCACCTAAAATGGTAGAACTAGCGAAATTAGTCAACCCCTGTGTTGCATCTGTTTGACCAAAAGAATTCAGAATCGAGCCACCTAGCAGAGCAACTATTTCTCCCTTACTACGGCTAGGTTCACTCGTCAGTTGCAGATTGTCGCCCAATTTACTAGCTGGCCCGTTAACTCTTGCTTGAACGCGAACGGTACGCAAAGTACCAAAGTTAGTCGCAGAAACATCGCTGATTTCAGCAGATAATGGTGATTCCAAAATTTGACTGTTCCTTGCCGATGCTTCCGGTACAATCGCGGTAAGTCGGACATCTAAAGTAGGGTCAAGTCCAAGACTAGGAATAAACCGCGCAGTTTGTTTGTAGCCCCGCGCTAAGGCAAACTCTGTGGAAAATATGCTGAGTCGTCCTCCTGTCAAACGAATCACTCCTTCAGGGAGTGGCTTGGCTAATGTACCATTGATAGTCAGGTCGCCTTTGGCCTCAAAGTTCAGTATGGGCTGACTCAATGCGGCTCCTCCTGGTACAAAGTCGAGCAAGGACTCAGTGGTAACACGAACATCATCGTCTAGAATTAACCTTAAATCTGCAAACTCTATGGGTAAATTGGGTGGAGTTACTGCACTAGCGTTAGTATTTGCTGTAATCACTGGGCTAGCATTACTCTCTGCCGTAGTTATCTCTTCTCTATTTATGACGTTAGCGTTAGCTTCTGTTGTAGCTGCTGATTTTTTATTAGCAGTAGTCGAGTTTCCAATGATCACCTTACCATCACTCAGTTGAATCTCTCCACCAATTACAGGTTTTAGCGCTGTTCCGCGAATCACGACATCGCCGCCGACACCACCTTCATACAGTCCTGCGAGCTTAAAATCAAGTTTGTCTGCTATTGATACTGTCAGCGGATTCGCTGCGGCTTGCTGAGGATCAAAAATTGGGAGGATACCTGATGCAGTTATTTGCCCTTCATTGTAAGTAGCTTGAATGCTTTCAACACTTACCGTATTGCCATTAAATCGTGCTGTTCCTGTGACATTTGTGAGGGGTTCAGATAAGGCTTCAGTGCGAAAAGTTGCATTATTAAGTGTGGCGTTTCCATTGATAATTGGTTGGTCTAAAGTACCTTGAACGTTTAAATCCACTTGTCCTTGACCATCTACCCAAGCAACTTGATTGTTGGTAAACAGATTTAACAGTGCCAATCCTTCATTGTTCACATTGGCGTTGATGCTGATTTGATTGCTATCTGGTTGCACTGCGGCAAAAGGTAGTGGAGCGGGTACGCTACCTGTAATTGCGACTGGTTGCGTTCCTGTTACTAGCAAAGTACTGTCAAAATTCAAACGAGCTTTGTTGTAGTCAAAGTTTACCTGTCCGGTTTGCACAGGTTGTTTGTTGAGAGTTGCATTCGCCAACGTCACTTCCCCTTTGATATTAGGATCTTGTAAACTCCCTCCCAAGGTGGCATCAGCATTCACTTTCCCAGTGATATCTATGGGGTATTTTTCGATAAAAGGTTGTAAAAGCGATAAAGGTAAACTTGCCACATTCAACTTTCCAGATAATTGCTCAGTTCCTAACTGTCCCGAAAAAGCCACCAGTCCCTGATTTATCCCAATACTCAATGGCGAAAGTGTGACGATACCATCGGCAAAAGTGCCTTGAGCAACGACTTGATTAATAGAATACTCACCCCATTGCCAATTCGCACCTTGAAAATTAAAGCCGACGTTCAACCCAGATTTTAACGAGCCATTAGCTGTAATTGCTCCGCTTAAAGCACCTGTTAATTCTGCAAGGCTGGGCAAAGATGGGCTTTCATTTCTCTCTTCTTGCCGTTGTTCTGCTACCAATGTGGCAATTTTGGAGAAATATTTTAACTGTGCGAGCAAATCTGCATCGGGCAAACTGACAGGCTCAGTGTCAAGTACCTCTGCTCCAGCTAACTTTGGAAGCTGCAATCCACTAGCAAGGTCTTGGAAGCCGAAGATATTAAACGCTTGTAAAAGTCTCTGGATTCTGGTGTCGCTAAAATTAGTTTGAAATTGAAATTGCGGGTCATCCCCTGGTTGCACGCTTCCACTCAGGGCGATGTTGCTATCTCCAATCCGCAATTGACCATTAGTCAAGCTAGCAGTACCATCGGCATAATTTATGGTGCCGCGAAATTCATCGGCTGTAATTCTGGCTATACGAGGTTGTGCGATCGCCACATCCCCAGCGATCGCATAATTATTTAGATTGACAACTAAATTCCCCGATAATTGCCCCGCAAGTGGCTTCAATTGATTGTTAGGTAAAAAGCCGCCAATCAGAGCGATGGGAAACTGTTGGGCGTTGATGAGCAAGTTATCTCCCTCAACTCTGCCCGTGGCGAGTGCGCCGTCACGTCGAACTAAAAATGAAGTTGGACGATAATCTGCACCCAGGTTAAGCACAATCCGATCTTGCTTCCCAGCTAATCGCAGACTTGCTCCTTGTCCCCCTTGAAAATTCACGTTTCCGGTTAAAAGTGGGTCAAATGCCAAGTCACTGACCTGGAAATTCCGCAGCCGAATATTACCATTAGCTTGGGGTACATCTAAAGTACCTGTAACTTGTCCATTAAAATCAACTAGCCCCGCTACTGCTACGTCACCAGGAACTTGAAAGCCTGTATTTTTTAAGTTGAAATTCTGCGCCAGTACATTTAAATTAAATCCCGCGATTGTGGGTGCACCAGTTGGCGGAGTCTGAATAGCGATCGCCCCATTAGCACTCAGTCCTGGGGTACTTGCGTTTTTAACTATAATCTGCTGTCCATTCCACTGAAATTGAGCGGTAAGCGGTTTTTTCAGCAGCGCTACCCCTTGGGAAAGGTGGATTTGTCCGGCGGCGCGAATATCTGCAAGCTGGAAAGATTCTGTTATGCCTGATAACTGAATATTGCTATTCAGCCGTCCTCGCAGTTGTGGTGAGAAACGGTTGAGTTGAATCTGAGAAGTGTTGACAACCCCTTGCCAGCGTTCTTGTGCAAGTTGACCACTAGCCCTGATTGTACCACCTGCCACATTCAATACTGCATCTGGGAAAAGTATATTTTCTCCTTGTTTGGCAATAACGACTCGTCCAGTGGTGGGATAGGTTGCGGTAGGCGCTTGCACCCGCGCTATTGTTTGCAGATTGCTGAGAGTGCCGGAAATATTGGCATTTGCCGATACATTCCCAATGGTGATCGAGGGTGAGGAATTATAGGATCGGGCGATCGCATCTCCTGGTAAATTTTGGGCTTGCACATCAAATGATACCCTGCCTTCTGGTGCAAGCTGAAGTTGACCGTTGGCTGTAACTTGCCCTCCCACCTCTGGATTTGCCTGAACACGAGAAACATTTACGTTTAAGGGTTTATCCAGTGAGCCAGAAATTTTAGCGTTTGCAGATATACCACCAATATTAATTGGAGTTGAGATACCATAACCTTGAGCGATCGCATTTCCTGGTATACCTTGGGCTTGAATACCTATGTCTACTTGACCTTGAGGAGCCAGTTGAATTTGACCACTGGCTGTAATTTGCCCCCCGGTTGGCGGCGTTACCTGAATACTGGTAATATCAAGTTTTAACGGCTGTTTGCTAAGTGAGCCAGAAACTTGGGCTTTTGCCGAGACATTTCCAACTGCGATCGGAAGAGTAAAACCGTAGCTACGTGCCAGTACATCCCCTGGTATACCATCAGCTTGCACATTAAATATTACATTGCCTTTGTCGCCTAGTTTAGCTTGACCGCCGCCTGTGATTTCACCACCTGCTGCTGGCACTAATTTCAAATTGGAAACGGCAATTTGAGAGGCAGTTTCAGATACATTCAAACGGAAGTCAGTGTTAATGGTTTTGAATTGAACGCGGTCAACTTGAATAGGTTTTGTGTTATTTATTGTACCGCTAAGGATTGGTTGCTTAAGTGAGCCGCTTACCTGAATATTTGCTTGCACTTCTCCACTAGCGGCGACAGGCGAATTCACATTCAGGGTATCTAAGATATTTTTTGCAGTAACTGGTTTTATCTGAGCAGAGACATTAAAACCTGTTTGAGTATTAATTGTTCCATTTGCCAGAATGGGAACTTTACCAAAATTCGTACTCAGATTATCTAAAGCAACTGTTTGACCCTGAAATACAAATCTCCCATTAAAATTAGAAACTTGCTGAGGAATATTTTGAATTTTAGCAGTTATTTGATTAGCTGTAGCCGTTCCCGTAATTGCTATTTCTGACAGATTAGGTGGAATCTGAACCCCTAAGTCAGCATTTAAATATCCTGCTTGCAAGGCAATTGGTAACTGAATTAATCGACTGATATCAGATGCTTGTAAGTTTTGTGTTTGAAGCTTCAGGCTAGTCTTTTGAGCTTTTAGTTGTGTCTCACCAGCAATTTTAACTGCGCCTCCCCTAGTGGGTTGAGCATTTATGTCATAACCAATCCTTTGATTTTGCTCTGAAAATCTGACAACACCATTGACTTGAGTTAATATTACTGAACCTTTCGGTTTAGTTGGTGCGGAGGCTGACAACAACTCCACATTTCCATCTTGAATTTGAAGTTTCTGCAATTCAGTTTGAATCGCACCTTTTCCTTCCCCAGCCTTAACTTCAGCAGCAACCCAACGACCATCTTTATCTTGCTGAATATAGACATTAGGCTCAACTAATGTGACATTTAATGCCAGTTTTCGCGTTAAGAGCAGCTCCAAGGGCGAGAATTGCACATCCAAGGCTTTTGCTACCACCTGGTCTGAATCAGTGGGAGTTGCTGGTATCGATAGAGAGCTAAATCTCAGACTAGAGAGCGAAAAACGTTCAACTTTGCCTACTTTTACTGGACGCTCAAGCAATTGCTGAAGATTTTGCTGCACTAACGGTGCTAAATCTTTATATACATAATTTCTAGCCCACCAAGCACCAACTATAATTCCAACTAGCAAAACCCCACCCAGAGCCAAACTGGTACGTCCTAAAAGAAGAAGCCACAGACGACGATTAGACGGTTTCTGATTGTTTCCTGAATTTGGAGAGTGCGTCATTATCCTTACCAGTACTTTTATCTAGAGTGAGCCAAAAGACAGATTAGCCGCAGTTGTATTGGCAGGATATAAGCTATGGCTACACAATATATATCGAGTAACTAATTGTTACCGGATATGAGTTTTTTCGCCTTTCAGTTTGAAAATTTCATCTAGATTGTAATACTTGATTAGCACTTTCTATATTTCTGCTTTACCTTTTCAAATTCTCTGGTCGTCCAAATAATTGTTTGATAAACTTTATCTCCTTATATATTGTGGTTTTTTTTATTGCATATATATTGCCAAAGGAACTATCTTTTGTAAAAAAATAATATCTTTAGATAGATTGTATACAGGGCTATTTCATTCTAGTCATAAACCGCCCAAAATTAAAGTTCCAGGCTAATAGCTGAAGTCCGTTAAAACGGACTATAACCTTTTTTCAGTCGTCTTTAGACGACTTTCGCTATTAGACTCAGAATTCATTCTGAGGCGGGCTAGATGAGAATGAAATAGCCCTGGATTGTATAAGTTTAAGTTAAGTATTTTTGATTCAAATTTTAGACAATACAACTTAATATTAAAATACTCTATGAATACTCTTGTATATACAACCCTGGTTAGAGAATTCAAACTTATAGAATATTACCTAGTATAGATGACTGTGGTAAGTAATGTTATGTAATAGCATTTAGCCACAAACATTTAGCGGTGAAAGGCTTGAATTTAGTTAGAGAGGTAGGATAACTTCTAAAAGTTGAAACCTCGGAATATAATTGTATTGAGTCATTTAATTTTAGACTCAACTAATTAGTCTTAGAATGATAGTAAATCAACTAAATTAAAACCTTCTCCAACTAAACAATCCAGTGAAATAGATGTAATAGGTTTACCTACATTATTTCAAACTCCAACTGATGACTCTTGACAAAATCATGGGTGAAATGATCTGCCAGATTCGTATCAGCAAGTTCCAAGTTATAAAAATCTACAGCCTCATGCTCAAAATATGGCCCAGCGTGCCAAGTACCCTCATGTAACTTGATAAAACAATGTCCTGGTATGCGGAAAGCTGCAATCTCCTCTAATGCTGGTTCATTTACATCATTATCAGGAGGACAAACTGCAATTAACCAATCTTTCCCTTCCAAAGAACCTAGACATTGAGTGCATTGAATATGGCGAGTAATTTTGTTGAACTTCCGCCCTCTCTTATCCAACCGCATAATATAAAATCGTGGGATTCCATTTTGCAGGTTTAATTTGGCATCTTCCGCATCGTAAGCTTTGCCATCAAGACTTGCAAAAATCACCTGTCCGTAACGCCGGAAGTTTTCAGGAGTCACCCATTCTGTCTGCAATTGTTGGACTGTTTGTAACCTGTTCATATCAAAATCTTTTTTGAGATTACTTAGGTTTATTTTCTCTTAGAATGACTGAATTTTATCCAGTCATCAAAGTGAATTCCTAAATTGTCAAAAAATAACCTCAGCTAGCTAGATAACTCCGTACTTGTTCCTTTTGGCGTCTTAGGAGACTGAGAGCTTTTTGTTCTATTTGTCGCACTCGTTCTCGACTAATGCCCATGCGATCGCCAATCTGTGCTAAAGATAGTTCATATCCATCACTCAGACCAAAGCGCAAGGTTAATATTTCTCGCTGCTGGGGAGACAGTTTTGCTAACAAGTCTTGCAAGTCTTGGTGGAGAGATTCTTCAACAGCGTAGTCTTCAGGAGAAGGGCCATCATCCTCCAATATGTCCTGCAATTCTGTATCCTGTTGTTCACCAACTCGCGCTTCTAGGGAGAAAGGTTGACGGGCTAAGTATAAACACTCCCGAACCTGAACGGGTGTCAAAGATAACGCCTTAGCAATTTCAGCAGTATTGGGAACCCTACCTAGTTGTTGAGATAATTCTCGCTGCACTCGCTTAATTTTGTTCAGTTTCTCAAAGACGTGGATAGGTAAACGAATTGTACGTCCTTGTTGAGCGATCGCTCGGGTGATTCCTTGACGAATCCACCAGTAAGCGTATGTAGAAAACTTATAACCAAGAGCGGGATCAAATTTATCTACTCCTCGCTCTAAACCCAAAGTACCCTCTTGAATTAAATCCATAAATTCCAAGTTGCGGTGCTGGTATTTCTTCGCCACTGCTACCACTAACCGGAGATTAGCCTGAATCATTTTCTGCTTGGCTTGGTGTCCTAAATTTAGCTGTTGCTCTAGCACTTCAACACTTAACTCTACCTGATCTGCCAATTCTTGTTGTGTGGGTTGGTGCTTTAATTTATCAGCCAATTCTTCCTTAGCCGCTAGCAAATTCATCATCTGTTGCACTTGTTGGGCAAAAATAACCTCTTGATCTCGAGTCAACAAATCTACACGCCCGATCTCTTGCAGATAACTACGCACAATATCATCTGTAGCTCGAGGTTTTTTATCTGCGGCTAAAGTTTTTTTCTTCGTTTTTTTAACTTCGGTAGGTGGAGATGTTAAGTTACTCATGGTTATTTGCTCCTCTGTAACCTCATAAATTTATTGGTATCAAGTCTAGATATTCAGACTCATAGCCATTTTACACTTAATGAATTCTTGCCTATGATACATTACAAGTCAATTCTTGGAGATAATAAACCCAAAATCAACCTACTCTCTAATAATAACATTATTACCACTGATAAATCAATTACCCAAAGCATCATCACTATATCATTTGAACCAACTTCACTTGTTTATTATTGATTATTGCATCCCTTACAAACATAATTATGTCTGTTTGTTTTTCCAATACTATTTAAGAAAAACACAAAATTACATGGTTACATATTTAATTACAAAAAAGCCTTAACAGTAAACCTAAATATAATTCGCAGTTATCACTTAGCTTATAAATCTTTTTTTTGTAGCAACGTATTTTTATCATAATATATCCTCTTAAGACTCTGGTTAAATTTAATTTTTGCTAAATAAAGAATCAATCAAATCATAAAATTGTCCATTTTCTACCTCTGATTTTTGCTATAGAACTAATATTTGATTTCTGAAAAGATAAGTAGGGTGTGTTAGCGACAGCGTAACGCACCAAATCCTTACAAATTGTGCGTTACGGAAGCCGTAACACACCCTACTTAGATTTTTTCAAAAATCAAATCGTATTGCTATAGATAATCCAATCACATACTTAATAAAAGCATGATCATAGTTTTCTAAATGTATTTTAATAAAAATAAATAACGGCATAATTCTATAGTTTTTTGAAAAATAAAATTATTTAAGTTATATTTACAGTCACTTGTCTGTTAGGAAGCTACTAGATTTTTTTGTTGTAAAATTTCCCAATAGCCATAACGCAAAACGTATCTAGTCACGTAACATAAACTTTAAAGAAATTCAGGATCACGATGACACGGATATCTGTAATAATTACACTTGTGCCATACTGCACGCAGACATCTGCATCGGTGCGGTGTTATCAATGTAGTTACTGCTAGTGACATTCTTTAGACTAAAAGTGTTAACAGTGGTCACATTAACACCAAGGGCAATACTTGGCAAGACAGTAAAACCCGCGATAAAGCGAAAAGATTTATGTTTACAGGTGGGCGGTTGAGTGTTATGTAGCAAGTATTCACCTCATTGGTGCATAACCCGATATGAACTGTCTTTTCTGAGAATGTCCAATCCTTGACAATTATTGTGGATATCTCGATTAACTTTAAGAGACTACCCATATTAAAATTCAGTAACTGTTATACTAATACCAGAATCCAGTTTAGGAACCTTGAGATACTCAATTGGTTCAGTACTTTGGGTGTTTGTTGGCTTCTGACATTGCTTAAAGAAAGCGCCTGGGTTATTGATGAATTCAAGCGGGTTAAAGTTTTGGCATCCCTGATCTTGGACTGCCGAAATTGATTCAGCAGCTTGTTTAGGATTATTAGTCTGTCCGATAAAATTACTCCATGTAGTTGTAATCGTAGCTGGTTCCGTCAACAAAACTTCAGCCTGATTGCGATCGCGAAATGGCTCGTTCAGAGCATCGCTTGTTGTAATGGGAACATTCTCTTGGTTAGCACTTGCAGTCTGTATGACTGCAAGTGCGCTAATCACAACGACTAAGACGATAAAAGAAGATTTCATAATTAAATTTCTTGAGATTATCAGTTTAATAATGACAATTGGCTAAATACAGAAGCAGAAAAATAGGAGCCTAGTTTAAGAACTTCAGACTAACACAGCTGGTAAAAAGTATCATTAAACTTCATTAAACCAACTTTAACCATGTTAGAATTTTACACTGCCATGTTATTTACCTGCTTCTAAACGCTAGCCGCCTCAGTAGCAAACCCACTCCGAAGTCCAGATGAGAGCGATCGCCCTTCCGAATTAGTGGCAAAGAAAAGATTGATGAGTATTACAGCAAAATTAGCTTAAACTATAACGTATGTTCGATTTAAATTAATCAACCATACCTTGACATATCAATAGTAAAGACTTTACGCTTAATATATAACTATCGTTCGATATAAATAAAGAACTGAGTTATGCCTAAGATTGTTGACCATGAGCAATACCGTAAAGAACTACTTGACAAATGCTTTGATTTATTTGCCCAAAAAGGTTATGGTTCCATCACTATGCGCCAAATTGCGGAAGGATTAGGCGTTTCTACGGGTACGTTGTATCACTATTTTCCTAGCAAGCAAGCTTTATTTGAACAATTAGCCCAAGAGATATGTGAGCAGGATGTAAGTACAGCATTGGCTGAATTGGAAGGAGCACAAACGCTGCAAGAGGCAATGGAAGCACTAGGAAGATACCTGGTGACAAACGAAGATTACTTCATTAAGTGGACTTATATTTGGATTGATTTTTGTCAACATCAAGATTCTCAGGAAATGCTGAATAATAGTGTTTTTAAGCGTACAAATCAGCGATACCAGCAAGCAACCTGCGAGTTTTTGGGTATTCAAGATGCGGTATTAGCTTCCTTTGTGTTGACCTTTGTAAATGGTTTAATTCTGGAGAAGTTATGGGGTGATCAAACAATTGATTTTATTGAACAATGTACGCTGCTAGGCAAAATGCTGACTGCATATTTGCCACAACATACAGCAGTAGTTGGGAGTCAAACAGACTTTCAGAGCTAGATTGTGTATCTCACTAAGGAACGCAAATTTAATAACGTGCAATTCTTATTTAACTTGGAATGGTGCGTTACGCTCCGCTAACACACCCTATTTTTGCACTTTATTTAATCGACATTCCTAAGTTGTAAACTGCTATATGTCTAATCATCATTAATGATCTGAAATTAATTAATGAATAAAAATTATTTTCTATCCCTGTTTGCTCAATTTATGTAGACATTTTTTTAAGGAGAACAAAAGAGATGATTGAAAAGCTGTCGTTCAAAGCTGATAAAAAAGGTTTAATTGCCTTAGTAATTGCGGCTACTGCTATTACTGGTGGAATTGTTTTCTATGGTATTTCTCAATTTGGGCAAGTTAGTCAAACAGCCTCATCCAAGGCAGTATCAACTACGCCCACTAGACCAAAAGTAACAGCATTAGGAAGACTGGAACCAGAAACAGAGGTAATTAGCCTATCTGCACCTCTGGCTTTAGATGGCGATCGCATTGCTAAAATCTTAGTCAAAGAAGGCGATCGCGTTCAATCTGGACAGGTGATCGCAATTTTAGATGCACGCGATCGCTTACAAACTGCTGTACTACAAGCCCAACAACAAGTCAGAGTTGCTCAAGCTAAACTCGCTCAAGTGCAAGCAGGAGCAAAAGCAGGAGAAATTAACGCCCAGCAAGCAAGTGTTGAACGCCTCGAAGCACAATCCCAAGGTGACAAAACAGAGCAACAGCAAGCAATATTCCGCATAGAAGCGCAGTGGCAAGGAGACAGAATCGCGCAACAAGCAACCATTAAGAAACTGGAGGCAGAACTCAAAAATGCCGAAGCCGAATATCAACGTTATCAGCAGCTATATTCTCAAGGAGCAGTTTCTAACTCTTTGTATGATACTAAGGGCTTGACTGTAGAAACCGCCAAACAGCAAGTAGACGAAGCCAAAGCAGTTCTCAACCGAATTAACACCACTGCTAGTAAGCAACTAGCCGAGGCTAAAGCAGCGCTTACCCGCACTAACGCTACTGGTAGCAAACAAGTTAGCGAAGCCAAAGCTACACTGACCAGTATTGCAGAAGTTCGACCTGTAGATGTCGCCGCAGCCAAGACAGAAGTTGAGAATGCGATCGCTACACTCAAACATACTCAAACCGAGTTGGCGGGAGCTTACATCAAGGCATCGATGGCGGGACAGATTATCAAAATTCATACACGAGTCGGAGAAAAAATTAGTGATTCTGGCATTGCAGACTTAGCGCAAACAAACCAGATGATGGCGATCGCAGAAGTTTATCAAACCGACATCGGTAAAGTCAAATTAGGACAACAGGCAGTAATTAGTAGTCAGGCATTTCCTGGAGAACTACGAGGAATCGTTGCCCAAATTGGCTTACAAGTGAATCAACAAAATGTTTTCAGCAACCAGCCAGGGGAGAACCTTGATCGCCGAGTAATTGAGGTGAAAATTCGTCTTAGTCCTGAAGACAGTAAACAAGTTGCAGGTTTCACCAACTTACAAGTACAAACAGCAATTGAAATATAGATATTAAGGGGTTTTTTGAAAATGTTTTCCAAAATGTTTCGCAAAACACCGCTAGCATGGCGGCAGTTAATGAAAGAAAAAACCCGTTTGGTTGTTGCAGTCGCAGGTATTACCTTTGCCGATATGCTGATGTTTATTCAGTTGGGTTTTGAAGCTGCGCTTTTTGATTCAGCTGTGAAACCTCATCGTAATTTACAGGCAGATTTGGTTTTAATTAATCCCCAATTTAAAACTCTGTTCTCGGTGAAAAATTTTCCGAGAGAACGACTATATCAAACATTGGGTTACGACGGCGTTCAGTCGGTGAATTCTGTTTACATCAACACCGGAGAGTGGCGAAATTCGGAAACGCGTCTTGATCGCCCCATCTTAATTTGGGGTATTGATCCGACACAACCCGCATTTAAATCGCTCGAAATCAAACAAAATCAGCATCACCTTAAACAGCTGTATCAAATTCTGTTTGATCAAGCAGGCCGTCCAGAATATGGGGCAGTTGGCGATATCTTTAAGAAAACAGGCAACTTTGAGACGGAACTGAATAATAAACTTGTCTCGGTTAAAGGCTTATTTACAGATGGTGCTTCCTTTGCTGCTGATGGCAATGCGATCGCCAGTGACTCTACTTTTCTGCGGCTATTTCCAGAGGCAAAACGCGATCGCATTGCAGTTGGGTTAATCACTCTCAAACCAGATGCCGATCCGGAAAAAGTGCAATCGCAACTTGTCGCAGGACTACCTAGAGATGTCAAAATCCTAACTCCAGAAGAGTTTGCCCAAATCGAAAAACAATATTGGGAAGCTGGTACTAGCATTGGTTTCATTTTCGGTTTAGGTACAACAGTTGGGTTTATTGTTGGCATCGTGATTGTCTACCAAATCCTTTACTCTGATGTTTCTGACCACTTACCAGAATACGCCACTCTCAAAGCAATGGGATATACCGATAATTATCTCTTGGGAGTCCTAATTCAAGAAGCTTTGTTATTAGCTATCTTAGGTTTTATTCCTGGATTCATCCTTTCTTTGGGGTTGTATCAAGTCGCCTATGCTGCGACGATGCTGCCGATTTTCATGAAAACGGAACGAGCGATACAGGTTTGGATTTTGACCGTGATTATGTGTAGTATTTCTGGAGCGATCGCTATACAAAAGCTACGAACTGCCGACCCTGCTGATGTTTTTTAGTGTCAAAAGTTGGGAGCATTGAGCATGGGGAATAAGAGATGAGTCTTTTAGCTCCATTAATGAGTCTTTGAACTCCATTAATGAGTCTTTGAACTCCATTAATGAGTCTTTGATCTCCACTCCCCTGCCCCTCTACTTCCTACTCCCTGTGTCAACCGTAGTCTGTTTAGCTAAAAAATCGTTGTAAAATCCTATGTTGCAAAATTCTTTACCAGTAACTTTAAATTTAACGCTTTCTGCTTCAGAACCCGTAATTGCTGTCCGCAACCTCAACCACTATTTTGGTGAAGGTGCGCTTCGCAAACAAGTATTATTTGATATTAATTTGGAGATTAACGCTGGGGAAATCGTGATTATGACTGGCCCCTCCGGTTCGGGAAAAACTACCCTATTGACCCTGATGGGTGGGCTACGCTCTGCCCAAGAAGGTAGTCTAAAAATCTTAGGAGAGGAAATCTGTGATGCCAAGAAACTGCAATTAACCAAGCTTCGCCGTCAGATTGGCTATATTTTCCAGGCACATAACCTGATGACTTTTTTGACAGCTAAAGAAAATGTGCGAATGTCACTAGAGTTGCATGACGATTTTCTAAATCGGGATATTAACGCCAAAGCGATCGCCATTTTGTCAACTGTCGGTTTAGCAGATCGTGTAGATTACTACCCAGAGAAACTATCTGGGGGGCAGAAACAACGAGTAGCGATCGCTCGTGCCTTAGTCAGTCATCCTAAGATTGTCTTAGCAGATGAACCCACTGCTGCACTAGACAAAAAATCTGGGCGCGATGTCGTGGAAATAATGCAGAAGCTAGCTAAAGAACAAGGCTGTACAATTTTGCTAGTTACCCACGATAACCGCATCCTCGATATTGCTGATCGGATCATTTATATGGAAGATGGTCAGCTCAAAACCGATGGCATAGATACAGCCAAAACAAACAACTAGCAACACTGCGACTTCTCTCCAAATAGAGCAACTGCTGTCCTCGTGCTCTCTACCTGCTTCGGTAAATTATGAATTATGAATTAGCATGACCAAGTATTTCCGCTCCAATGTTGATGCAATGGCTAGCTATATTCCTGGGGAGCAGCCAGTGCGTGGTACACAGATCATCAAACTCAACAGCAACGAAAATCCCTATCCTCCTTCCCCTGCGGCCTTAGCTGTGCTGCGGAATATCGACGGGGAATGGTTGCGGCGTTATCCACAACCATTCGCAGAGGAGTTCCGGCAAGCTGCAAGTAAGGTTTTGGAAATTCCTAGCGATTGGATAATTGTGGGAAATGGCAGTGACGAATTGTTGAGTGTAGTGATTCGAGCCTGTGTAGAACCAGGGAAGAAGGTAGTTTATCCGATGCCAACTTACGTTTTATATCGCACATTAAGTGAGATGCACGCTGCGGAAATTATTGAGATTGCTTACAGCGAAAACTATAGTTTACCCCTGGAAGAATTAGCTTCTGCCAATGGATCTGTGACATTCATTGCGTCGCCCAACAGTCCATCAGGTCATCTTGTGCCAACAGATGATCTGCGAAAATTAGCCAGCCAGTTATCTGGAGTTTTAGTAATTGACGAAGCATATATAGATTTTACCGAAGAGAATGCATTGACTTTGGTAAAAGAACACGAAAACGTTATTGTGATTCGGACACTTTCTAAGGGGTACTCATTGGCAGGATTGCGGCTAGGCTTTGGGGTGGCGAATCCCAAATTGTTGCAGGGATTGTTTAAGGTAAAAGATAGCTATAACATTGATGCGATCGCTTGTGCAATTGGTTCTGCTGCTATTACCGACCAAGCTTATAAAAATGCTTGTGTGACAAAGATTAAGGCATCACGCACTAAGCTGGCAACAGACTTGAAAAAATTAGGTTTTCATATTTGGGATTCCCAAACTAACTTCTTGCTGACCCAGCCAAGAGCAGGAAACGCGGAATATCTCTATCAAAAGCTAAAGGAACGGGGAATTTTAATCCGCTACTTTAAGCAGCTTGGACTAGATGATAAATTACGTATTACTGTTGGTACTGATGAGCAAAATCAGGCTTTAGTAGAGGCGCTGATGTATTTGTTACTCTAGAGGTTTTTTTCAAACTACGCTTTTCTATAGCGAGTAATTACACCAAGAACAACCAATTGCACCAATTAAAGAGACGTTTTTTCCTCGCTTAATAGACGTTTGCCTCGTGCTCTTTTTCCTTTAGGGACACGGGTAAACAATTGTGCTCAAGATAAATTAATCCCAGATTCTTCAATAAAGATAAGCTTTTTAGCTAGAATCCCCTGAACCGTTTTAATAAGCAAAATGACGTTTGACTTACTCAAAATGGCGTTTGACTTACTCATTTTGGTGTTTTCCGCAAGCAAAATGACATTTGACTTACTCAAAATCGCGTTTGACTTGCTCATTTCGGTGTTTTCCGCAAGCAAAATGACGTTTGACTTACTCAAAATGGCGTTTGACTTACTCAAAATGGCGTTTGACTTACTAAATTTGGTGTTTTATGCAAGCAAAATGACATTTGACTTACTAAATTTGCTTGTTTGCTAATTTATTGTTGAATCAAAAGACCTCTCTGCACGTTTTGCACCAAACGATTAAAATCGCGGTTAACAAAACAAAGCCTGCCTCCGCAGGCTACCAAACCCTTGATTTTCCAAAGTCCGCGCAGGCAAACTTTGTTAGCTGTAACTTCCAATCGTTAGGTTTTTTGGTGCTCACGTTAAAATCTATGTCAGACGATCGCCTAGTTGTCTCAGAAGAAAAAAGCACAGTGGCTTCATCTTGCCTAATTGCGATACCTACGGTGGGCTGCGCCTACGCAACTTGACAGTTAAAGATAAAAGTATATGTAATTCCTCACAGAACTGGTAGAATCACCATATTCTTGATAAAGAATATGAGGTTTTTGGGTGTTTGCAACTAGATATGTGTAGTCATCCAGTATGATAAACACTATATAACTGTATTCACATCAATTAACTGTAGATTTAGCGGAGGAAACGGAATGAATTTGTGGCAACGTTCACTTAAAAGGTTACAAGCGATGCCTCTGGCGGGCTACGCCTACGCTGAACATAGAATCTATCGGTTCAGACTAAATTCGCTCAAAGGCTTTGTATCACTCTTTTTAGTAGGTACTGTTTTGAGTGTGGCACTTGCCGCTTGCTCCGGTGGAACTGGGACTAATTCTTCCCCAGAAAACCCTACTGCTAGTCCTGTGGCTGCAACTAAGGATAACGTTGAATTAACCCTTGTGTCCTTTGCAGTTACCAAAGCAGCTCACGAAGCGATTATTCCCAAATTTGTCGAACAATGGAAGAAAGATCATAACCAAACTGTCACCTTCAAGCAAAGCTATGGTGGTTCTGGTTCCCAAACTCGCGCCGTTATCGATGGTTTGGAAGCAGATGTTGTTCACTTGGCACTAGCTGGAGACACATCAAAGATTGAAAAGGCTGGATTGATTGAGCCAGGATGGGAGAAAGAAGTTCCTAATAATGGTATTGTCTCCAAATCTGTAGCAGCATTAGTCACACGTCCAGGAAATCCCAAAAACATCAATACCTGGGAAGATTTATCTAAAGACGGTATAAAACTAATTACAGCTGATCCTAAAACATCAGGAGTTGCTCGCTGGAATTTCTTAGCTCTTTGGAATTCAGTGATTAAAACTGGTGGAGATGATGCTAAAGCCACTGAGTTTGTTACCAAAGTCTACAATAATGTACCATTACTAACTAAAGATGCCCGTGAAGCTATTGATGCCTTTTTCAAGCAGGGTCAAGGTGATGTCCTGATTAACTATGAAAATGAGATTATTTTAGCAGAACAAAAGGGTCAAAAGTTAACTGCGATCGTCCCTGATGTGAATATCTCCATCGACAATCCCGTTGCTGTGGTAGATAAAAACGTTGATAAACACGGCAACCGGGAAGTTGCTGAAGGTTTTGTCAAATATCTATATACTCCAGAGGCACAACAAGAGTTTGCCAAATTGGGATTCCGACCTGCGGATGAGACTTTGACCTTAAGTAAGGAAGTTGCAGATAAATTTCCCAAGGTGAAAACTCTAGGTACTGTTGCAGAATTTGGTGGTTGGGAAGCAATTGATAAAAAGTTCTTCGCAGATGGAGCAATTTTTGACCAGATTCAAGCCCAAAAGAAACGGTAATTCATAATTCATAATTGAAGGACAGAGCAACTAATTTAATTACAAATTACGAATACTGATGAAAAACTTCTTGTAAATATTTTTGACTATGACTGTATCTCCTTCTGTGGAAGTTGAAGGCAAAACGCCATTCTGGAAAACATTGCAGCAGGTTCCTTGGACTTGGCGAATCACCATTGCATACCTAACGGTGATGTTATTTATCCCGATAATTGCCATGTTCCTGAAAGCAAGTACGGAAACTCCGGCAAGATTTTGGGCGATCGCAACTAGTGATATCGCATTAGCAACATATAATGTCACCTTTGTCACGGCAATATTTGCTGCCTTACTCAATGGTGTTTTTGGTACTTTGATTGCCTGGGTTTTGGTTCGCTACGACTTTCCCTTAAAACGCTTGATTGATGCCACAGTAGATTTACCCTTTGCACTGCCAACATCGGTAGCAGGGCTAACTCTGGCAACAGTTTACAGCGATAATGGCTGGATAGGTTCACTACTAGCACCACTGGGAATTAAAGTATCTTTTACCCGCACGGGAGTAGCAGTAGCAATGATATTTATCTCACTACCTTTTATTGTGAGAACTGTGCAACCTGTGCTTCAGGAAATGGAACACGAAATTGAAGAAGCGGCTTGGTGTTTAGGTGCTTCTCAATGGCAGACTTTCTGGAAAGTGATTTTGCCGCCTTTATTTCCGACAATTTTAACTGGTGTTGCCTTGGGTTTCTCCCGTGCAGTTGGAGAGTATGGTTCGACTGTAATTATCTCTTCCAATACGCCTTATCAAGATTTGATCGCACCTGTGCTAATTTTCCAGCGATTAGAACAGTATGACTATTCTGGTGCAACAGTAATTGGCATAGTTTTACTATTAATTTCATTAGTAATGCTATTAGCAATTAATTTCTTACAAGCATGGGCAAGGCAATATGACAGTAGATAAGCCAAGTTTTCACTCATCTGCATCTGATACACATACACCCAAGGTTAAAGAGCAGAAAAGTTGGGTGCCAATAGTTTTAATTAGTGTAGCGATCGCTTATTTAGCTTTGGTTCAATACATCCCGTCAATTAACGTTTTTGTCCAAGCCTTCAGCAAGGGATTTGCGCCATTTCTGTCTAACTTGACACGCCCAGCCTTTCTCCATGCAGCTTGGTTGACACTGTTGCTAGCTTTGATTTCTCTACCTGTAAATACTGTATTTGGATTGTGTGCAGCTTGGGCGATCGCACGTCATAAATTCCCTGGACGCGCCATAGTTTTGAGCATAATTGACTTGCCCTTTTCAATCTCGCCTGTAGTCGCAGGATTGATGATTGTGCTACTTTACGGACGCACTGGATGGTTTGGCCCTTGGCTCCAAGCACATGATATCAAGATTGTCTTTGCCTTTCCAGGTATGCTGCTGGCTACAGCCTTCGTAAGTATGCCCTTTGTGGCGCGGGAAGTGATTCCTGTTTTAGAGGAATTTGGCAAAGATCAAGAAGAAGCCGCTAGAACTCTAGGGGCAAAAGATTGGCAGATATTTTGGCGCGTCACCTTGCCCAGCATCCGCTGGGGCTTACTCTACGGTTTAATTTTGACCAATGCCAGAGCAATGGGTGAATTCGGGGCAGTTTCGGTAGTATCTGGCAACATTGCTGACGAAACCCAGAGCCTACCACTGTTTGTAGAAGAGGCTTACAAACAATACGAAACTGAAGCTGCCTTTTCTGCGGCTGTACTTTTAGCGCTGCTAGCAGTAGTAACCTTGGTGCTGAAGGAGATTCTGGAACGGAAAACCCGCATTAAAGATGTTGAATAGGTATGGGGTATTTCCCCCACTCTCTAATCCCAATCCCTTTGAAAGTGACAATCATGGCTAGTGACAATACACTTACCAATAAACGGATTCGCCTCAGAATTCCCAAAGACTATCACCAGGAACCTGTGATTTCTCGCCTAGTATCTGACTATAGTCTGACTATAAATATTACCGCAGCAATTTTGGGAGCAAATGCGATCGGTGATGGTTGGTTTGACCTTGAATTACAAGGAACAGATGTACAAATTCAGAATGGGTTAACTTATCTCCACGACTTGGAGTTAGAAGTCTGGGACGACACTAAAGCAAGTGATTGGTAAGTAGCCCAATAGACAGGGGGCGCACAGCTAGTTGTAAGCCCCCTACTAAAGATTTGTACAAAAAACAGTGTAAGTCTTCGGTTAAACTAGGGCTTTTAAAAAGCCCCCACCATACTCCTCTTTGCAATTGCTTATGGGTTGTTTACAAAAGGATATACCAAATCCCGTTATTATTTTCTCGTAAAATCCGGTATCTTTGCCTAACAAATTCCAGCATTTTTGGGAAATTCTTTTTGATGGTAGCCTGCTGAACATAATCAATAAAGATATAAGGAGGCTTTGATGAATCTAACTGCTCTAGAAGTTTTGGCCATTGCTCAGGTAGAAAATATTCAAGCGCCCAACCACGTAGTGATGTTGCTTGAGTACGACCAGAGAAGTAGTAAATAGATGGATCGCCAGCTACATAAATCTCACCAGGAAGACTTGTTTTTTGAGAGATAATCTCAGCCTCTGAGCGGAGGGATGAATAAATTGGTCTAAAGACAGTTTGATATTTTAAACGTGTATCTTCTGTTAAAGCAAAGTTGTTTTGAACTAGGACAGCACTTTTTTTTGCAAGATTATATATCAAAGGTGATAAAAATAAAAGTAATATCATAATTATAGTAATTCGGGAACTCAATTCTTTTAAAGGTTGCCATAAGACATCTAATCCTTTAGTTGCCAAAATACCTACAGGTACAAACAATAGTAAATAGTGGTACTCCCACAATAACGAACGTTGTAGAAAAATAACACCTAAACCAGAAATACACCAAAGAAAAAGTAACAAAGTCAATAAACTTTTACCCTTCCGCATGGATACATCTATTGTAAGAATACCCAATAAAAGTAAAGGTGAAAAACTTTGTAAGAACCATTTTATTCCCGAAATCAGATTACTTTTATTAAATACAAAATTAGCAATAATCTGAGGTGGATATAAAAAGAATGTCTGATATAAAATTGATAAACTATCAAACCAAGCAAAGTAGCTAACAACAGATAGAATAGGCAATATAATCCCTATAAAAATTGGAAGACAGATTTCTACAAAAACTTTTTTAATTTTATGTCGTTTTGTTAATACAGAATATATCAAGAGAGTTACCCAAAACGAAAGTAATATTAGCAAAAATAGAAATTTAAATACGAGGACAATTCCACCAACAAAGCCTGACAGTAAAAGTAGGAAAAATCTTTGCTTCCCTTCATATTTAAAAGATTGATGAGTCAGCCAAAGACAAATGAATAAAGGAAAACCAACCAGTGCCAATCATCACAATCACAATTAAAACTAGAAAGTCAAGTCTATTTAATTTAGGAATACTAATCATAAAATCTTATAATCCAAACTTCAGCGATTATCCTACACTGAATTAATATTCTACCAGAGTTATAGAGTAAGGCGATTTTGGGAGATGAACTTAAAGTTTGTGCGATCGCAGCAACACTGACTGCCAACTTGGGAATATAATTATGCATCACAACTAATGAGATTGCTTACTAGTACACCACGGCGAAATTCTGGTGGTTTATCCGGTAGAATTACTCCCAGGCGATGCAGAGTTTAAGGGCTATGAGGAAGTAATTATTCAAGGTATTTTACTCAATTCCAGAAGATTTGGGGTCAGCCGTAATCACGCTTAGTCCTAGTCCGCTAATTCACATCTGCTAGTATAGTTACACTAATTTTTTATGAAACAGTTATTGCTTTTTATTGCAATAAACTTGACTCTAAACTCTAAATGGAGATATCAGAATTGAGTTGGATGGTTTTTTCTTACTCTCTCCCTTCTAAGTCATCTTCTAGTCCTCGTGTTGCGTTGTGGCGGCGATTACGACGAATAGGAGCCATCTCTCTCAAAGGCGGTATTAACGTCCTACCCGCCCGTGACGAATGCATTGAAGCGTTTCAATGGCTAGCGCAGGAAGTACAACAGGCAAAGGGTGAAGCCTTGATTATGCAGGTAGAGCGATTTGAGGGATTGGCAGATGAGGAAATCATTGAACTATTTCGTACTGCCAAGAGTGAAGAGTATCAAGAAATTGAAACTCAAGCGATTGAACTGGAAAAAGCTCTTGGCGGTAACTCTAGGTTGGAAGAACGTAGCAGTTTGCTTGAAACCTTAGAAAAACTGCGGAAACAACACTCCGAGATTGCCCGTGTGGACTTTTTTGATTGTCCCGATGGACAGCGCGTAACAACTATATTGAACCGTGTTGCTCAGGCACTCTCTGCGAGTGTATCTGCGGCAGTAGAGATTCCTCATACAGCGATCGCTCAATACCAAGATAAGCAATGGGTTACTAGACCTAGACCATACATAGACCGCCTAGCGTGCATCTGGCTAATTCGTCGATTCGTCAATCCAAATGCCGTGCGTGCGAAGCTCACAGCCATTCATCCGATCGCCCTTGTCTCTATGCTGACGAGTACCCTGCTCTTAACCAGCTATACAAGGACTTCTCCCAAAAGGTTTTTAAGAAGTTTAGCGATCGCCTACGGTGGGGCGTAGCCCATCGCAAACCTCGTATCTTACCTAAATCATCCCCATGACTAAGACTGTAGCTTCTACCTTAACTTTAAACAGTCTGTACACAGTGGGTTTCCTCGCCCGTGCTTCTTATGCCTTAGCTCGTACCCCAGTATTGGCTTTGTTTGCTGCTGCTTTAGGAGCAGGGCCAGAAGCGATTGGCTTTGCTGTAGCTATCTCCACTATCACCGGTATATTCTTTAAAATGCCTGCGGGTGTCCTCTCCGATGTTATCGGCAGAACGCGCACCCTATTCATCGGTTTAGTAGTCTTTGCAGTAGTTCCCTTAGCTTACCTGCTTGTATCCAACTATATCGGGTTAGTGGTAGTACGTTTCTTACATGGATTTGCGACGGCAGTTTATGGGCCTGTAGTGATGGCGGTCGTGGTGAGTGTTGCCGGGAACAGAAAAGCAGAGATGCTCTGGGGTGTGCAAATCCTAGTCACAGTTTTTTCCAAACCTTATATGGGACGAACCTCTGACCGCCTGGGACGACAACCTCTACTGTTTTGGGGAATGTTTGCCTGTGCTATTCCCTTTGCCCTCATTCCCTGGTTCCAAAACTATGCTGTGCTGTTAGTTTTAGCGGCTGTGTTTGGAGTCGGGGAAGCTGTAGTGACTTCTTCAGCAGCAGCACTGGTAGCGGATTTTTGCAGTGAAAGCAATCTAGGGTCAGCGATGGGAACCTTTGGCACAATCTTCGATGTGGGACACGCAACAGGCCCTCTACTGGCAGGTTTTTTGATTAGCTGGTCTGGAGGCGAGGACTTCCGACTATCGTTTGCGCTGATATCAGGAATTCTGATTTTGGCAGCATTGGCTTTTCAGATTGGTATGCGAGAAAAACCCGTAAGCGGTTGAAGAACAGATTTAATCGATAATAAAAGGAGAGAATTGCAATGCAGACTGAAATTACCAACGAAACTGGTTTGATTCCCCTACAAGCTGATACCAGTCTTTTAAAAGATCCTAAAAAGTTCAGCAATGGCGACCTTAAAAGCCTGGAAGATATAGCTCAATTCAATCCCCGTTTCTTTGTTCGGCGGCGAATTTTCGTTACTGATTCGATGCACTTCAATATTTACTGCGTTGAGCCTGGACAATCCAACCCCTTGCATAAGCACTCAGAAAGTGACGAGATTTGCTACTTTGTGCAAGGAACAGGAGATGTGATTGTTGGTGATGAGATTGCTGCTGTGAAAGCTGGGGACTCAGTTCATATTCCTAAAGATGTAGGACATGAAATTATCGGTTTGAAAGAACTAAATCGCTGAAAGCCTTTCGGAGCTTTATTTTCCAGTTTTTTCCGACTGCAATTAACGGTTCTAACAGTTCTCATTGGTCTTCGGTCAGGTTACTGGAGTATGCTTTACTCATGGCTCTCAATGGTGCTGTGTGTACGCATATACAGCTTATGCCCTGAGAGCTTTTTTTACTCAATTGCCAACTTTTCAAACATCCTCTTAGGCGGTAAGCTTATTTCTTACAATTTACTTTCAATAATTTAACTGATGTCCATAAACAAATATTTATGGTTATATAACTTTTAAAGCCTAAACTAATCAAAGGATTCTCATGGTTAAGTCTCTGGAAAACCTGGAACCTAAATTGCTGAAGCCAAGTGTAAAAGCGCCTATCAAAGAAACATTATTAACACCGCGGTTTTACACCACTGACTTTGAGGCTGCGGCGCAGTTGGATATTTCGGCGCAGGAGACTGAGTTACTGGCAATTGTAGAGGAGTTACGAGCAGATTATAATCGGCATCACTTTGTACGTGATGAAGAATTTCAGCAGTGTTGGGATCACATTGATGGCGAAACACGCCTCGCCTTTATTGACTTTCTGGAACGTTCTTGCACTTCAGAGTTTTCTGGATTTCTGCTGTTCAAAGAATTATCGCGCCGTCTGAAAAACCGCAATCCGATTTTAGCGGATGCCTTTAATTTTATGGCACGGGATGAAGCACGCCATGCGGGATTTTTGAATAAGTCAATGGCAGATTTTAATGTTTCCCTCGACTTAAGTTATTTAACCAAAAATCGTACTTATACCTTCTTTCCGCTAGAGTGGATTATTTACGCGGTTTACCTATCTGAAAAAATTGGCTACTGGCGTTATATCTTGATATATCGCCACATGGAAAAACATCCAGAACACCAAATTTACCCTCTATTTCGTAAGTTTGAGAGTTGGTGTCAGGATGAAAATCGACATGGAGATTTTTTCAAAGCGCTACTGCGATGTCTGCCGACAAGCCGCTCCGCGTCTACGCAACCTCAATTATGGAATAATTGGAGAGCTAGATTGTGGGTGCGTTTCTTTTTGCTGAGTGTGTTTGCTACCCACACTTTAACAGTATTTGAACGGGCAACGTTTTATCAATCCATTGGCATAGATCCGCGCGAATATAATACCAGAGTTATTCAAGAGACGAATAACACCGCCGCACGCGCATTTTCCTTGATTTTGGATACAAATCATCCCAAGTTTTTCCGGCGATTGGAACAGTGTTCTGAGCTTAATCTAAAACTAGCAGAGATTAACAACAGCGATCGCTCAAAAATTGTAAAATTCTGCCAAAAATTACCCCTGATAGCGTCCATAATTGGGCATTTATTGCAGACTTACTTAATCAAACCCGTTGATGCTGAATCATTGAGAGGAACAGTTCATTAACTATTAACTGTAAAACCTACAAATCTACCTTGGGAATCTCAATTTTTTTCTCTTTTCCTAAACCTATAACGAGTAGTTTTTGCTGGTGCTGAATTATTTTGCAGAATTGCGATTTCCCTCTGTGCATCTTGATAACTATCTTTTTCTCCTTGCTGTTGAAATAGTTTTGCGGCTTTTGTGAAATCTGCGATCGCTCCCTGTTTATTCTTTTGCTTGATGCGAATTACACCCCGATTATAATAGGCTAAGGCATTATTAGCATCAATGGCGATCGCTCGTGAGTAATCTTGATTTGCAGCTTTTTTATTTCCCAATTCGAGATAAGCATTACCACGGTTGTTATAAGCTGCTACATTATTAGGATCTAGTTTCAGTGCTTGGTTGTAATCTTCAATAGCGCCTTTATAATCTCCGAAAGAAAAGCTGTGAATACCCCTGTGGATGTAAGCAGCAATAAATTTCGGATCAATTTGTAAAATAGTATTGTAATCTTCAGTAGCTTCGAGTTTATCTCCCAGATCACTGTAAATATCACCACGATTAAGATAGGCTTCTATATATTTGGGATTGATGTTAATTGCGTCCGCATAATCTTTAAGTGCTGCATATTTTTGTTGATTAATAACTTGAGTTAAACCCCTTTGATAATAAGCTTTGGCATCACTAGGATTAATCTTAATTATTGTATTAAAGTCTTGGATTGCTGCTTGTCTAAGTTTGAGACGACGGCGGAGAATCCCTCGCTGCAAGTAGGCTTCGGTATACTGGGGTTTAAGAGCGATCGCTTTGCTAAAATCTCCAATTGCTCCTTTATTATCTTTAAGCTGAGTCCTAGCTATACCTCGCCCATAGTAAGCATAAGCATTCTCAGAATTTAACTTAATTGCTTGAGTATAGTCAGCGATCGCTTCTTTATATTTGCCTAATTCATAATAAGCAAATCCTCGATCAAAATAGGCATTAGCATCTTGAGGATTAAGCAAAATGGCTTGGCTAGAATCTGTTTGTGCTTGCTCATAATCTCCTAATCGATAATAAGCATCGCCTCGCCTATTATAAGCCTGAGCATTTTGTGGTTCTAATTTAATAGCCTGATTTAAATCTTCAATTGCTCCTTCATAGTTTCCTGCCTCATATTTATTTACTCCTTCTTGGTATGATGTCTGTTGAGCATTAATTACAGGTTTTGGCGGCCTCAATTGCCACGCTCCAACCCCAAGGGTAATACAGCCAGCTACCCCTGTCAGAACTAGCAATAATTTTTTCTGATGCTGTTTTTGGCGATCCTGCTGATGATTTGTTAACTTTTTCAGATCGTCTAAAACTTCAGTTGCATACTGGTAGCGCTGACGATAGTTAAAACGCACCATTTTATCAATAATTTTTGCTAACTTTCTGTTAATTTTTAAACTTTTGTTACGCCAAAGAATTTCACCTGTCAGCCTATTTTTCTGGCTTCGCAATTTAGATATTTGGTTTGTTGGTAAACCGATAAGTGCTGCGATCGCAACTATACCTAAAGCATATATATCACTATTGTATTTGAGGTTGCCCTTAACTTGTTCCATAGGCATATATTCAAGATGTTCAACGGTATTAGTGATAGCTTCATTAAAAGTACCAAAATTAACCAAAACTAGCTTTTTATCTGGCTCTCGGCGAATAATATTTACTGGCTTAATATCCCGATGAATTACACCATAACTATGTAGAATCACCAAAATCTCTAATATCTCTGATAAAAGAATAATTACTTGGTCTTCCCTCAGAGGTTTTCCCTGGATAATTTCGTCGGTGAAAGGATTACCGGGTATGAATTCTTGGACTATATAGAATTCTTCATTTTCTTCAAAATGGGCAATTAGCTTCTGAATTTGGTTATGTTCCTGCCCTAGTTTTTCTAAAGTTGCTGCCTTACTGGCGAACAAGCGGCGCAGGATTGTTAAAGTTTGAGGATTGCTACTAGGAGGACGTAACTGCTTTATTATAAATTGGCTGCCAGGAAGATTAGCATCTTCAACTAAATAGGTTTTTCCCCTTGCATCATCATTCAAAACTTTTACTATTCGGTAATGCCCATCTAGTAAATGATTACTCATCAATATAAATATAGTCTGATAAATTGTTTAATTATAGCTTACGGATTATTGCTGGTGATTTTAAAATATAAATATTTTTTTAAAATAAAAAAGTTAATGCCATTCTGGCACGTAGAAGTATTAATAATTAGCTAATACTACATATTGTTAGTAATATTTTTCTCTCATCGAAAGAATGTTACAAAGTTAATACGGTTATATATTACCAGACTTGAGTAAGATTTGTGCATTAAACTACACTTGGGAAAGGAGGTGAGTCGATAGTAAGGTTATTTTGATCCTGATTCTTCGGCAATCCTACTCATGACACTTAATTCTCAAATAGAGTAAAAAAATAGCAGTTTGAATTATCCAAAACCCCATATAGAAGATTGAAAATCAACATATTTGGGCGCAAAAAAGACCTGCTAGCTACTGCAAAGCGTCAATTGCTCAAGGCGCTCAATTGCCGCGATATAGCTGCCATTAAGAGCTTGATTGTAGAGTGGCAAACCATTCTGGGAGCGGAAAAGTTAACTAATTTGATTGTTAACGAGGTAATAATCGAATGCGATTCTGATAGCCACAGTTGGTTTTGTCAAATTTTTCTTGGACAAGCCCAATATGAACAGATCGCGGAAAAAGCCCAAAGTAACGTCTTTCAAATCTTATTGAGTGAAGGTTTGGAACCTGGCAAAGACTTTAGCTCTGGATTGGATGGCATAATGATTATAGGCGATCGCGCCCAGCAAATCTTACTTAGCCAAGTGCCACAAGAGCATCGGGCATCATTTGAGGCACAGTTAGAATCCTCGCTAGTCTTAGATCCAGTTACTACCATCGAACAGCAGTTAGGGTGTGCATTTTTTACCAATTTGACTGAGATTGCCATCCAACAGATGCAGGTATTGAGTAATTCCCAAGCTGCGGCTTATCTAGGAGTCCTGTTAGCTGGATTAGTGTCGCGTCATCCTCAACTTAAGGATGCGGACTTTCCCACACGATTTATTTTCAATACTCTCCAAGAACTGTCGCCGGAACGAGCAATGCTAATCTTGAACGATCCAGAGACAAATCCCCAGTTCGATGAAATTATGATCTTTCAGCATTTATTAGCAGCAATGGGAGATAAAGAATATCACCGCATTGCTGAGGAAGAAGATGGTATCAGTCTTGATCAACTTAAAAAACTTGATTTAGTTTGGTGTGGTGAACGCCGACTTTCAGAAATAGTAGCGATGATGGAAAAATGGCATTTCAGAAATAGATAATATAGCGGTTCTCGTTTACGTGAGGTACACCCGTAGAGGGACGGTATGCCGTGCCCCTACACCTTGGGATATAACGTTGTACCTCATCCGAATGGGAACCGCTATAAGCAATTCAAAATTCAAAATTTAGTTCTACGCTGGCACGACAAATTTCTCACTACCAGCCAGTCCAAAAGCAGTATGAATGGCTTGCAAAGCTTTAACACCTTGCTCTTGTGCCACGACACAACTAATTTTTATTTCTGAGGTGGCAATCATTTGAATATTAATTTGGTGTTGGGCTAGTGCTTCAAACATTTTAGCAGCAACACCTGGTTGTCCGAGCATACCTGCACCCACAATACTTACCTTAGCGATCGCATTATCTAAAACAACTTCACCCCATCCCAACTCTGTCGCTACTTGCGTGAGCATTTCTCTTGCACTTTCCCCATCCATCCGCGAAACTGTGAAGGCAATATCTCGCGTGGGAACACCATCAATTACCCGACAGCGCTGAGATTGGATAATCATGTCAACGCTAATATTATGTTGCGCCAACAGTCCAAACAGTTTCGCCGCCATCCCCGGACGATCTGGCAATTGGCGAATAGCCAGACGAGCTTGCTTTAAATCGAGGGCAACGCCGCAAACGGGAGGAGTAGAGACGCGATTAATCGCGTCTGTGAGCAGTTCTCCCCTACTCCCTGCCTCTATTTCAAAGGCGGTGCGGAGTGCGTTGACAGCGCGATCGCATTCGGCTGCATCGACTACACAACTGACTTTTATTTCGCTGGTGGAAATCATTTGGATGTTCACACCTGCTTCTGCTAAGGTGGCGAACATCTTCGCAGCCACACCAGGACGGCCAATCATTCCTGCGCCAGCGATGCTGACTTTGGCAATGTTATGTTCTACCATTACCTCCGCTTCGTCAAATTTGGGGTTAGATTGACTCCTGAGTGCTGGGGCGATCGCTGCTGCTACTGCTTCAGCCCGTCTTAATATTGGTGTGGTGACGGTAAAGGCAATATCATTACTGTTACCTTCATGAATTGACTGAATAATCAAATCTACGTCTACTTTTTGTCGGGCAATTTCGCCAAATAACCTTGCTGCTACCCCTGGGTTGTCGGGTACGCGCAACAAAGCCACCTTTGCTTGGTCAGTGTCAAATTCTACATGATCCACAGGACGGGCAATTTCTAGATTAATTAGCGATCGCCCTTGGCGTTTAGCTGATGTTACCCAAGTACCTGGGGCATCCGTCCAACTAGACCTGACCACTAGGGGAACGCCATAGTTACGAGCAATTTCCACAGCGCGGGGATGCAGCACTTTTGCCCCCAAGCTGGCTAATTCCAACATTTCATTGCAGGTAATTTCATCTATCAACTGAGCTTCGGCAACTAAGCGGGGGTCTGTAGTTAAAATCCCTGGAACATCGGTATAAATTTCGCAAAAATTCGCTCCTAATGCGGCTGCGATCGCCACTGCTGACGTGTCGGAACCACCACGCCCCAAAGTTGTAATTTCCATCTCTCCAGCGCTAGATGTGCCTTGGAAGCCAGCTACTACAACTACTTTACCTTCATTTATGTAGCGAGTTAGGCGAGTAGTTTCAATATGCAAAATCCGAGCGCGGCTGTGTTCAGCTTCGGTAACAATTCCTACCTGAGCGCCAGTCATGGAAATTGCAGGTTGTCCGAGTTCCTGCAAAGCCATAGTTAGTAAAGCGATCGTTACTTGTTCGCCAGTGGAAAGCAGCATATCCATTTCCCGGCGGTTAGGATTGGGAGAGATTTCATTAGCTAGTTTGACGAGTCCATCGGTGGTTTTGCCCATTGCCGAAACCACTACGACGATAGAGTTTCCAGCTTTAACCGTTTTGTAAACACGCTGGGCAACAGCTTGAATACGTTCGACTGAACCGACAGATGTACCACCGTATTTCTGAACTATGAGCGCCATAACTTTTGGTCAATCAATTGTGTCTGTTTTGCTCAATGCTCCCGCCAGGTTAGGAAGCCTTGAAGCTATTACATAGATATTTAGTTTACTAAACATCGTGCATAATACCGCATCATAATTGATTATTCAAAAACGACATCTTCGTAAAGTGCTGCCATTGTTTCCTCAAAATCCACGCTATTGAGTCGAAAAGATTTATGTTCTGCTGTATAGGATTGTAAAACCCACAGCCCTTGCTCATTGCGTCGAAAACACTCGACTCGCTGACGTTTTGTATTAATTAAAACATACTCTTGGAGACTTTCTAGTGTTTGATAATCGGCGAATTTGTCGCCTCGGTCAAAGCCTTCAGTAGAATTAGATAAAACTTCAACAATTAAACAGGGAAATCTTTTATAAGCTGGCGTTTCTTGATCTCGTTGGTCGCAAGTAACCATAACATCGGGATAATAAAAGCGATTCAGAGATTCAATTCGGGCTTTCATGTCAACGATATAAACACGACAACCAGAGCCGCGTACATGATTACGCAGGAGAGCAAACAGATTCCCAGCAATGGTAACGTGTGGGTCAAGCGCTCCAGCCATTGCGTAGATGTAGCCGTCGATGTATTCATGTTTGACAGGGTTTTCTTCCTCCATTTGGAGGTACTCTTCAGGAGTAAAGTAGTTTGGTTGGGGCGAGGCTATCATGGTTAAAACTTCAAGGTTTGAGTGATGCTGATTTCTAGGGTAGCGTTTAGTGTTGATTGAAGTTAGTTTTTGAGAGAGAATTTTATGCTAGGTCTAGACAGAATTACATTTGACCCTAGCGTGTTATTTTCCAGAAAGGCATAATCGTAAATCGTAATTGAGTAAAAATAAAATTACTGTAGGGAAAGCAGGATAAATAATGGGAAAATGCCAATTAAAAAATACAATTATAAATAAAAATTCTTAAACTAGAACTCCATGACCAGATCATATCTGATTGTCATGCAGATGTGAATACAAGTACAGCAGAGTAATCATATACTGCAATTAAGTGTCGTTGGTGTGAGTAAGATGCTTTGAAGATAAAATGGCGATCGCATCTCAAACCAAGAGGAATATTGACATTAGAGATGGTGGCAGAGCAGTAAATCTTAAATGGACTACAGGGAAAACCAATGAGAGCAATCAAAATTATTGTTGAAAAACATAACGACGGTTACGTAGCCTATCCCTTGGGTATCAAAGGGGTTGTAGTTGGCGAAGGTGACAGTTATGAAGAAGCACTAGCTGATGTTAAATCTGCTATCCTCTGCCATATAGAGACATTTGGTGAAGAGGTTTTAGAAGAAGAATCACCAGTACTAGAAGCTTTTGTGGCGGAAGCTGAGGTTCCTATTTAATGGTTAAATTTCCAGTAGATGCACCTAAAGCTAAAGTAATTAAGACATTGGAATTTCTGGGATTTACTATTATTAGGGAGCGAGAGCATATTGTTATGGAGCGAGAAAACGAAGATGGAACAAAAAGTCCACTGACTATGCCTAACCACTCTCAAATTAAAGGTTCGACGTTGAGATCCATCTGTACTCAAGCGGGTATCTCAAGAGAGGATTTTTTGACTGCTTATGAGCAAATCTGAAAAGCTGCATTCCGTTTTCAATCAAAACACTCTAAAAAATACAGTCACAAATAAATTATTGAACTACGCGATCGCATCTCTCCAGACAAGTTTACCAATACGCGATTCGTGAAAACAAGATGATATGCGATCGCTCTTTAAACTTCTACTTTTTACCTCTGAACTCGGAACTTCGACCTTTGAACTCGGAACTTCGACCTTTTAGCTCGGAACTTCGACCTTTGAACTCGGAACTTCGACCTTTGAACTCGGAACTTCGACCTTTGAACTCGGAACTTCGACCTTTGAACTCGGAACTTCGACCTCAGAACTCGGAACTTCGACTTCAGAACTCGGAAGTTTGACCTTTTAGCTCGGAACTCCGAGATCAGAACTCGACACTTCAGTTTTATAGAGAAGATTGGGGTTTAGAGAATAGTTTTACACTACCCCAATGCCCCATGCCCCATGCTATTTAATGGCTAAATGTAGACCAAGAAAAGGATAAAATAGAATCAAACTTGAAGATTCAGATCATGAACACAACTATTATTGCCAAAGTGACGGTTGATGGAAAACTAGAAATTCCTCCAGAGGTTTTAGAAAAGCTTCAGCCTTAGAGGTTGTTTGAAAAGTATTTGGCTATGATTTTAGGCACTTAGAGATCCCCCCTAGCCCCCCTTAAAAAGGGGGGAACCGGAATCAAAGTCCCCCTTTTTAAGGGGAGCCACTGCGTTGGGCGGGTTTCCCGACTTGAAGCACGTGGCGTGGATTTAGGGGGATCTGAAATATTTTGCTACCAACGAGAGGACTTTTCAAACATCCTCTTATACAGAATATGAAGTCTCTGTTACCGAAGATGAAATTGTGTTTAAAAAAACAAAAATAGATTTAACACTAAAAGCATTAAGACAACAAGTAACACAGGCTGGTTCAGATCCAAATCAACCAACTCTCGAAGAAATTAGTCAAATAGTTAACGAAGTTAGGCAAGAACTTTGGACTAAGCGATCGCATCTCTCCAGACAAGCTTACCAATAAGCGATTCGTGAAACCAAGATGATATGCGATCGCTCTTCAAACTTCTACTTTTTACCTCTGAACTCGGAACTTCGACCTTTGAACTCGGAACTTCGACTTTTGAACTCGGAACTTCGACTTTTGAACTCGGAACT
>Ga0209591_10000785_pt1 | contig 40583 bp, 35 predicted proteins | sample MAT01_FD_187207 | JGI IMG/M metagenome (GOLD analysis project Ga0209591, IMG submission 187207) | Freshwater microbial communities from Lake Fryxell liftoff mats and glacier meltwater in Antarctica - MAT-01 (SPAdes) (version 2) | ecosystem: Environmental > Aquatic > Freshwater > Ice > Liftoff... | reverse complement strand
CCGGCGGCCAGCAGCGCCAGCCAGGTGTGCGAGGCGATGTAGCCCGTGGCCCCGGTGAGCAGGACGGTGGGCTTCACTGCAGGCTCAGCTGTCCGTAGCAGCTGAAGGTGGTGCCGCGCAGGCTGACACCCAGCGGCCCTTGCCCGCGCCTGTCTTGGTCGCTGAGGTCGCAGCCCACCTGCGTGCTTCGCAGTGGGGTCCAGCGGGCACCCAGGCTGATCTGCGTGACGCGGTCCTGCCCCGAAGCTTCCAGTGGCAGGAAAGGGTTGTCGATGGTGCGCACGAGCTCGCCACGGTAGTACACCACCGACGAGGTGATGCTTACCTTGGCCGAAGGGCTGTAGCTCGACGACACCTGCCACACCGTGTTCTTGCGGCTGTAGTCGGCGGTGGCCGGCAGCGTGAAGATGGCGGTGGCGTAAGAGTCCTGCCCGGTGTCGCGCGTGACTGACGTGGTGAACAACAGCTTGGCCGTAGGCTGCCAGGTCCAGGCCAGCCGACCCGTCAAGCCCGAGAAGTCGCGCTGCGAGTTCAGGTCGTAGACGGTCTTGCCCGAGCTGACCTTCGCTTCCAGGCTGCTGGCGCCGCTGGGGCGGTAGGTGGCGCTCAGTTCCAGGTCGTCGCGCTTGAAGCGGTCTGCGGCAAAGCCCGTGGGCTGCTGTTGGGCGTCGACGGTGACGCGGAATTTCGGATACAGCCCGCGCGTGCTGCCCACTGTCAGCCCCACCGAGCTGATGCTGCTGGGCCGCCAGCGCAGCCCGAGAGCCACGTTGTCCTCCGAGAACTCGCGCGCCTGCACCAGGGGCTGCTGCAGGGAATTGCTCACCTCGGTGCGACCGCCGCTGAGTTCTAGGCTGTATTCCGTGATCAAGCCCAGGCTGATGCTGGTGGTGAGGGTGCGCACCGTCTCGAGGTTCTTCTCGCGCAGAAAGCCGATCTCGGCCGAATTGAAGCGCTGCAGGTTGCGGTTGGCATTGAAGTTCACTGAACCCGACAGGCGCTCGACGGTGGACCAGTCCAGCCCGGCGCGCAGGTTGTAGCCCCGGTTGTCGAAAGCGCGGTTGCGCTGGTAGCGGGTGTCGCGCAGCGAGGTATTCGCGAACACGCGCTGGCGACCGATGCCCTGGTCGAAACCCGCCAGCAGCGTGGTGGTGGACGAGGTGTCGGATTTGAAAAAGTCGGCCGGCGGGTTCTCGTCCAGCCCCAGGCGCAGCAGGTTGCTGTCGTAGCCCAGCGTTTGCGACAGCCCGATGTAGTAGGGGCTGGTCTGTGCGGAGGCGCCACTTCCCAGCAGGCAAGCCAGCATCAGCGCCAGCGATCCAGCGCGACCAAGCTTCCCGCCACGGAACCGGTTGCGCCGGGCCGTTGGCGGACGGCCCCAGGGCCACGCAGGGGCCCTTGGCAGGGCCCTGGGCGTAGCGAGCGTCATCGAGCTTCGAGGCTTCATTCAGTAGGCATTGCGGTCGAAAAACACCAATTTGATAGTGCGCGCGATGATCTGCAGATCGAGCCCCAGCGACCAGTTGCGCAAGTACTCCAGATCGTATTCGACGCGCGCCTGCATCTTCTCGATGGTGTCGGTCTCGCCCCGGTGACCGTGGATTTGTGCCCAGCCGGTGATGCCGGGCTTGACCTTGTGGCGCACCATGTAGGCCTTGATGAGCTGACGGTACTGCTCGTTGTGCGCTACCGCATGCGGACGCGGCCCGACGATGCTCATGCGGCCCTGCAGCACGTTGATGAACTGCGGCAGTTCGTCCAGCGAACTGCGGCGCAAAAAGGCGCCGAAGGGTGTGATGCGGGGGTCGGCCTTGGTGGCCTGCGGCACCACGGCGCCGTTGTCCTGGGCACGCATGCTGCGGAATTTGTAGACCATGATCTCTTCGCCGTCCAAGCCGTTGCGGCGCTGCTTGAAGATGACCGGCCCCGGGGAGCTGAGCTTCACGCCGATGGTGATGAGCAGCAGCAGTGGCGCGATCAGCACCACGATGAGCGAGGCCAGCACGATGTCCGACACGCTCTTGACCAGGCGGTTCGTTCCGGTGAATGGTGTCTCGCACAGGCCCACGACGGGCACGCCGTTCATGTCCTGCAGCCGGCCCTGGATGATGCTGATGCCGAAGACATCGGGCACGAAGAACAGGCTGGCCGTCGTGCCCTGCACCTCTTCCAGCAGTGCCACGATGCGCGGCTGGCTGCCCAGAGGCAGTGTGATGTAGACCTCGTGGATGCCGTGCTCGCGAACGAAGGGCGCCACCTGTTTCAGGTTGCCCAGGCGCAGGCCGGTGGCATCCGGGTCGACCCTGTCGTCGGCGCGGTCGTCGAAGTAGCCCAGGAAGGCCAGACCGATGTCACCGCGGGCCTGGAAGGCGCTTGAAACCTTCACGCCCAGGGCGCCTGCGCCCACCACCACGGCAGTGCGTCGGTTCTCGGGCCGCGAGGCCATGCGCCGCAGCGCGTGGCGGCCGCTGAAGAAGGCGATCCACTGCAAGGCGGGCGTGATCAGGCCCCACCAGACGATGACCGCGGGTTCGAAGAGCTGCAGGCTGCGCGTGGCGTAGCCGCACAGCGCCAGGATGAAAAGCAGGCTGATCCACGAGGTGGTGATGTCGACGGCGGTGTTCAGCGGCCGGTCCCAGAAGCGATTGCGGCCCGGGAAGGTCAGCGCGAAGATCAGCAGGCACAGCGTGAGGTCGGAGCGCCCGATGGGCACGTCGAACCAGGCCGACACCAGCAGGAACACCAGCACGGTGATCGATGGCTCGAGGAACGCCGCCACGAGCGAAGTCACCGACTGCGGTGCACTGTAGAAGGTTCTTTTGTAGCCTCGGTCTTCAAACATCAAAGTGCGTGCTGGGAGGCGGCGGGCCGGTGGCGTCTGGCTGCAGGCCAGAAAAAGGCCCCGTGAAAAGTCAGGGGCCCGGGCGTCCGTGACACAGCCCGCCAACCGTCAAGCGGCCGATTCTCACCCAATTCATCAACGTTTCCAGAGGGCACACCGGCCCTGTGAACGGGGGGCCCTGCCTACAATCGAGCAATGCTTCACAGTCTTCAAGCCGTGCTCGGGCCGGCCCTCGCCGAGCGTTTGACGCTCGTTCTCAACCACGTGCTCAGCGCAGAAAGTGCGGCCACGCAGAGGATGCAGCCGCATGCCGGGCGCACCCTGTCGCTGACACTGAACCAGTGGCCGGCCCTCCTGCCGCCGCCCCCGGCGCTGGCCTGGCGCGTGACACCCGCCGGGCTGCTGGAATGGTGCGGCACGCAAGGCGCGCCGCAGCCCGACCTTCACGTGCAGCTGGATGCCTCCAACCCCGCGCTGCTGATGGCGCGCGCGGCGGCCGGCACGCCGCCTACGGTGCAGATCGACGGCGACGCCCAACTGGCCGGTGACGTGAACTGGTTGTTGCAGAACTTGCGTTGGGATGTCGCCGCCGACCTCGAACGGCTGTTCGGCCCCGGCCCGGCGGCAACCCTGCATCGCATCGGCTCTTCTCTGGCCACGGCCCTGCGCGCCGGGTTGAAGGGGGTCAGCCAGCTGGGCGAGCGTCTGCGCTCGCGCATGCCGTGAGCTCAATGCGCCTGCCCATGCGCCTGCGCCTGGGTCAGCGCACGGCTCAGCACCAGGTTCAGCACCAGACGGGGCGCTGATGAGGCAGTTCGGGCGCCTGGTGACCATCATCGTCACCGTTCTGCGCTTCGGCCTCGACGAGGTGGCGCTGTCGGCCTTCCGCCAGCGCTGGGTGCGGGCGCTGGTGCGCATCGTCACCATCGGCCGGCGCCTGGATGCGCCGCGCGGCGAGCGCCTGCGCCAGGGTCTGGAACGCCTGGGTCCGATCTTCGTGAAGTTCGGTCAGGTGCTGTCGACGCGTCGCGATCTCATCCCGGTAGACGTGGCCGACCAACTCGCCCGCCTGCAGGACCGTGTGCCGCCGTTCCCGGCCGCAGCCTCGCGCGCACTGGTCGAAAAGGCGTTTTCGCGGCGCATCGACGAGGTTTTCGCCAGCTTCGAGGTCGAACCGGTGGCCAGTGCCTCCATCGCGCAGGTGCACTTTGCCGTGCTGAAGGACGGCCGCGAAGTGGCCGTGAAGGTGTTGCGCCCGGGCATGCTGGCCGTCATCGACCAGGACATGGCCTTGCTGCACCTGCTGGCGCGCTGGGTGGATCGGTTGTCGTCCGATGCACGGCGGCTCAAGCTGCGGGAAGTGGTGGCCGAATTCGACGGCCACCTGCACGACGAGCTCGACCTCGTGCGCGAGGCCGCCAACGCCAGTCAGCTGCGCAGCAACATGGTCGGGCTGAACCTGGTGCTGGTGCCCTACATGGTGTGGGAGCTGTGCACCGGTGGCGTCATCGTGATGGAGCGCATGAAGGGCGTGCCGATCAGCCAGATAGACAAGATTCGCGCCGCCGGTGTCGACATCAGCAAGCTCGCGCGTGACGGCGTCACCATCTTTTTCACCCAGGTCTTCCGCGACGGCTTTTTCCATGCCGACATGCACCCGGGCAACATCCAGGTCAGCCTGGAGCCACAGACCTTCGGCCGCTACATCGCGCTGGACTTCGGCATCGTCGGCACGCTGACCGACACCGACAAGGAATACCTGGCGTACAACTTCATCGCCTTCTTCCGGCGTGACTACAAGAGGGTCGCCGAACTGCACATTGAAAGCGGCTGGGTGCCGCCCGCGACGCGGGTGGATTCTCTGGAAGCCGCCATCCGCACCGTCTGCGAGCCGATGTTCGACCGCCCGTTGCGAGAAATCTCGCTGGGCCATGTGCTGCTGCGTCTGTTTCAGACCTCGCGCCGGTTCAACGTGCAGATTCAACCGCAGCTGGTGCTGCTGCAGAAGACGCTGTTGAACATCGAAGGCCTGGGCCGCGACCTCGACCCCGAACTCGATCTCTGGACCACGGCCAAGCCGTTCCTCGAGCGCTGGATGAATGAGCAGGTCGGCTGGCGCGGGCTGCTGCGCCGCTTCGAACGCGAGGCTCCGGTCTACACCAAGCTGCTGCCGCAACTGCCGCGACTGGTGCATCAGGCCTTGACACGGGTGGCCGACCCGGGCGACGGCGCGATGCTGGCCGCGCTGCTGTCAGAGCAGCGGCGCACCAACCGGCTGCTGCAGACGCTGTTGTGGGCTGGCGCCGGCTTCGTGGGCGGCGCGCTCGTGGCCGTGCTGCTGGCCGGCTGGCGCGGCTGAGGGCAGCGGTCGCCGCGAACCGTCGCCGCGAACGGCCAGGCGACTACAATTCGCCCTTTTGAATCAACGGTTTAGTCATGCCCATCTACGCATACCGCTGCAGCAGCTGCGGCCACGCGCAGGACGTTCTGCAGAAGATGTCGGACCCGGTGCTTACCGTGTGCCCGGCCTGCAACGCCGCTGCTCTCACCAAGCAGGTGACTGCCGCAGGCTTCCAGCTCAAGGGTTCGGGCTGGTACGTCACCGACTTCCGGGGTGGCAACAACGCCAAGCCTGAAGTCAAGCCCGACGCCAACGCCGAGGGCGCGGCTGCACCCGCCGACGCAGCCTCTCCTGCTGCCACCGGTGATGGCAAGCCGGCGCCAGCGTCTGCCGGGCCGGCTGGTACGGCCGCTACGGCAGCCCCTGCAGCAGCGGCAGCCCCGGCGCCCGCCGCGCCCGCCCCCGGGCCTTCGTCGGCCAGCTGATGCCCAAGCGCAATCACCTGCATCTTCGGTTTCCGCTGTGAAGAAATACCTCGTCGCCGGCCTGCTGGTCTGGCTGCCTCTGGCGGTCACGATCTGGCTGTTGTCATGGCTGCTCGGCTCGCTGGACGGCCTGTTCGCGGCGGTGCTGTCTGCCACCCAGGCGGTGCTGCCCGAGTCGGCGCGCGCCGGCCTCGAGCGACTGCGCCATGTGCCCGGGCTGGGCGTGCTGGTGGTGGTGAGCGCGCTGCTGCTGACAGGCGTTTTCGCGGCCAACATCGTGGGCCAGTGGGCGCTGACGCAGTGGGACCGGCTGATGGGCAAGATTCCCATCGTCAAGAGCATTTACAACTCGGTCAAGCAGGTCTCGGACACCCTGTTCAGCAGCAACGGCAATGCTTTCCGCGAAGCCGTGCTGGTGCAGTACCCACGCCAGGGCTCGTGGACCATCGCCTTCGTTACCGGCAAGCCCGGCGGAGAGGTGGCCGACTGCCTGCCCGGCGACTTCGTCAGCGTCTACGTGCCGACGACACCGAATCCGACCTCAGGCTTTTTCCTGATGATGCCTCGCTCCGACATCCTGGAACTCAGGATGAGCGTAGACGAGGCGCTGAAGTACGTCATCTCGATGGGCGTGGTGGGCCCGGGCGCCGAGCCGCAGCCGGCCGTGGCCGCGCGGCCGGCTGTGGAAAATTCGGCGCGCAATTCGGCGCGCAATTCGGCGCGCGATTCGGCGCGTAACTCGGTCCGAAATTGACCGGGCTGGCACGGCACGGCAGCCGGCCAGCCCTGACGGGCCGCAGCGTCCCACGCTGCCGCCGCCCGCGTGAGCGCCACCCCCAATCCGATTTCCTGAAATCTCCCGCATCTGGAGCAAGAACATGAGAACCACCTACTGTGGCCTCGTCAGCGACACGCTGATGGACCAAACCGTGACGCTGATGGGCTGGGCCCACCGCCGCCGTGACCATGGCGGCGTCATCTTCATCGACCTGCGCGACCGCGAAGGCCTGGTGCAGATCGTCTGCGACCCCGACCGTGCCGAGACCTTTCGCGCAGCCGAGGGCGTGCGCAACGAGTTCTGCCTGCAGGTCGTGGGCAAGGTGCGCGCGCGCCTGCCCGGCACCGAGAACGCCACGCTCACGAGCGGCAAGATCGAGGTGCTGTGCCACGAGCTGACGGTGCTGAACGCCAGCGTCACGCCACCCTTCCCGCTGGACGACGAGAACCTCAGCGAGACCGTGCGCCTGACGCACCGCGTGCTGGACCTGCGCCGCCCCGAGATGCAGAAGAACCTGCGCTTGCGGTATCGCGTGGCCATCGAGGTGCGCAAGTTCCTCGACGAGCTGGGCTTCATCGACATCGAAACACCGATGCTCACCAAGAGCACGCCCGAGGGCGCGCGTGACTATCTCGTGCCCAGCCGCGTGCACGATGGCCAGTTCTTCGCGCTGCCGCAAAGCCCTCAGTTGTTCAAGCAACTGTTGATGGTGGCCGGCTTCGACCGCTACTACCAGATTGTCAAGTGCTTCCGCGACGAAGACCTGCGCGCCGACCGCCAGCCCGAGTTCACGCAGATCGACATCGAGACCAGTTTCCTGGGCGAAGAGGAGATCCGCGCCATCACCGAGGCCATGATCCGCACCGTCTTCCGCAAGACGATGGCGGTGGAGCTGCCGGTCTATGCGCAGATGACTTACGGCGAGGCGATGTTCAAGTACGGCAGCGACAAGCCCGATCTGCGCGTGAAGCTGGAGCTCACCGAACTCACGGAAGTCATGAAAACGGTGGACTTCAAGGTCTTCAGCGGCCCGGCCACCAGCCTCGGCGGTCGGGTGGTGGCGCTGCGCGTGCCGGGCGGCGCAGAGATGAGCCGCGGCGAGATCGACGCCTACACCGAGTTCGTCAAGATCTACGGCGCCAAGGGCCTGGCATGGATCAAGGTGAATGACGCCGGCAAGGGCCGAGAAGGTTTGCAAAGCCCGGTGGTGAAAAACCTGCACGACGCAGCCATCGCCGAGATCATCGCGCGCACGGGTGCGTGCAACGGCGACCTCATCTTCTTCGGCGCCGACAAGGCCAAGGTCGTCAACGACGCCATCGGCGCGCTGCGACTCAAGATCGGCCACAGCGAATTCGGCCGCAACCACGGGCTGTTCGAGGACAAGTGGGCGCCGCTGTGGGTGGTCGACTTCCCGATGTTCGAGCACGACGACGTGGCCAAGCGCTGGAACGCTGTGCACCACCCTTTCACGGCACCGAAGGACGGCCACGACGAGCTGATGAAGACGGACCCCGGCGCCTGCATCGCCAAGGCCTACGACATGGTGCTGAACGGCTGGGAGATCGGCGGCGGCAGCGTGCGCATTCACCGCGCCGACGTGCAGGCGCGTGTGTTCGAGGCGCTGAACATCACGCCCGAAGAGCAGAAGGTGAAGTTCGGCTTCCTGCTCGACGCGCTGCAGTACGGCGCGCCGCCCCACGGCGGGCTGGCTTTCGGCCTGGACCGCATTGCCACGCTGATGACGGGTGCCGAGAGCATTCGCGACGTCATCGCCTTCCCGAAAACTCAGCGTGCGCAGTGCTTGCTGACCGGGGCGCCGAGCTTTGTCGATGAGGCGCAACTGCGTGAATTGCACATCCGGCTGCGCAACCCCACGCCGGCGGCGTGATTAGCTGAAATGGCTAGACTGAGTGCATCGCCAGCACGGAGTCCGGCCATGGAAGTCAGCGCCACCGAAGCCAAGAACCGCCTCGGCCAGATGCTCGAACACTGCCAGCGCGAGCCGGTGGTGATCGAAAAATCGGGCCGGCGGCACAGCGTGCTGATTTCGGCGTCGCACTACGACGAGCTGGTGGCTGCCCACAAGGGCGCGGCGGCCGAGTCCGCACCGCCGCGCAGTGCCGGGGAGTTCTACACGCGCTACAAGGATTGGGTGGACGAGCAGAACCGGCATGCCGAGCTTTACGGCGTCTGGAACGAAGAGTTCCGCACTTGGTGAGCGAAGATGGCGCAATGGGACGTCTACCCCAACCCAGTGGCGCGGGCGCGCGAGCTGATCCCCTTCCTGGTCGTGCTGCAGAGTGATCTGCTCGATGCCCTGCCGACGCGTCTGGTGGCGCCGCTTTCACGCAGTCAGGTTGTGTCGGCGGGCTTGCCGCAACGCCTGGCGCCGCATTTCGTGGTCGTCGGTGAACGCCTGGTGTTGAAGCCGCACGAGGCGGGCACTCTGCTCGCGCGTGCCCTGGGGGCACCTGTCGCCTCGCTGCGCAGCGAGGCGCACCGCATCGTCGACGCGCTGGACGCCGTGGTCAGCGGTGTCTGAAGCTCTGCGTCCGCCCAAGATTCCGCGCTCGGTGCTGGTGGTCATCCACACGCCTGCGCTGGAGGTGCTGCTCATCGAACGCGCCGACCGTCCGGGTTTCTGGCAGAGCGTGACCGGCAGCCTGGACGCCGAAGACGAGGCGCTGGACGCGACCGCGCGGCGCGAGGTGCTGGAAGAAACCGGCATCGATGCGGCCGCGATGGGGGGTGTGCTGCAAGACTGGCAGCAGCAGAACGTCTACGAGATTTTCCCGACCTGGCGCCACCGCTACGGCACCGGTGTCACGCACAACACCGAACACGTGTTCGGCCTCACCGTGCCGGCGTGCACGCCTGTGGTGCTGGCGCCGCGTGAACATCTGGCGCACCAGTGGCTGCCCTGGGCCGAAGCCGCGCAGCTTTGCTTCTCGCCCAGCAATGCGGCGGCCATTCGCCAACTGCCGCTGCGCCTGCTGCCCCAGCCCGCTGCTGCCGCGGCCTTGTCACGATGAAGCTCAAGCCGCTGCAATCGTCGCTGCTGCCGCCGCCTGCCGAGCGCGTGCCCGGTGCGCTGCGCGTGGCCACCTACAACATCGCCAAGGGCGTGCGCGGCATGGGTCCGCGCAAGCGGCTCGAGATCCACAACCTGGGGCAGGCGGTCGAGGCTTTCGATGCCGACCTCGTGTTCCTGCAGGAAGTGCGCGCCTTCCACACCCGCGAGGCCCGTCGCTTCGAGAAAACGCACTTCGGCTGGCCGGCCGAAGGCCAGGCCGAATTCCTGGCGCCCGACGGCTACGAGGTGGCCTACCGCAGCAATGCGGTCACGCGCCATGGCGAGCATGGCAATGCCTTGCTTTCGCGCTGGCCGATGGGCGACGTGGGGCACCACGATGTCAGCGACCACCGCTTCGAGCAGCGCGGCCTGCTGCATGTGCCGGTGGCCTGGGGCGGGCGCACGCTGCATGCGGTGGTGGTGCATTTCGGCCTCGTGCACCGCAGCCGGGTGCGCCAGGTGCAACGGCTTGCGCAGTTCATCGAAGCCGTGGTGCCGCGCGGTGACATGCTGGTGGTGGCCGGCGACTTCAATGACTGGGGCGAACGGCTCGATGGACCCATGGCCGAGCTCGGGCTGGGGCGCGCGTGTGCACCGGGCGCGCGCAACGGCGACAGCGTCACCTTCCCCTCGCTGGCACCGGTGTTCGCGCTCGACCGCTTCTACGTGCGCGGGCTGGCCTGCCGAACCACGCTGGTGCCGCGCGGAGGCACCTGGGCGCGCATGTCCGACCACCTGCCCCTGGTGGCTGAACTGGTGGCCGAGCTGGTGCCCGAGCTCGCGACCAAGCCGCCAGCGAGGGCTTGATGTCGGCCCTGGACCGCCTGCGCAGCTGGACAGTGGTGCCGGCGCAGGGTTTCGTGGGCGGCAACCAGGTGGAACTGCTGCAGGGCGGCGACGAGCTGTTCCCGCGCATGCGCAGCGCCATTGTGGCCGCGCAGCGCGAGGTCTGGCTGGCCACCTACATTTTCCATGACGACCCCGCGGCCACCATGCTGGCCGTGGCGCTGAAGGAAGCCGCTGGCCGTGGCGTGGCGGTGCATGTCGTGGTGGACGGCTTCGGCACCCTCAAGACGCTGGGCCGTGTGCGTGCGCTCTTTGCCGACAGCGGCGTGAAGCTGGAGGTATTTCGCCCGCTCGACCGCTGGTATGCCTGGCTGCAGCCCGGGCAGTTGCGCCGCCTGCACCACAAGCTTTGCGTGTGCGATGAGCAGGTGGCGTTTGTCGGTGGCATCAACCTCATCGACGACCGCCACGACATGAACCACGGCTGGACCGACGCGCCGCGGCTGGACTACGCCGTGCAGGTGCGCGGCCCGCTGGCGATGCAGGTGCACGCCACCGCACGCGCGATGTGGGCGCGCGCCCACCTGTGGCGCGACTGGCGTGACGAGGTCAAGGCCCTGGCGCGCAGCGCGCGGCCGGTGAAGAAGGCCATGAGCATGGTGCGCGAATTGCGCGGCGTGAAACTGCCGGCGGAGTCTGCGACGGGCGCCGCCCCCGAAGGGCCGATGCGCGCGGCGTTTCTGGTGCGCGACAACCTGCGTCAGCGCCGCATCATCGAACGCAGTTACGTGGAGGCCATACGCCGGGCGCGCCACAGCGTGGACCTGGCGGTGCCTTACTTCTACCCCGGCCGCTCCTTTCGACGCGCGCTGCGCAATGCCGCACGCCGGGGCGTGAACGTGCGCCTGCTGCTGCAGGGCAAGGTGGACTACCGCATAGCCGCATTGGCTGCACGCGCGCTTTACGACGAGTTGCGGGCCAACGGCGTGCGCATCTACGAATACACCCCCGCCTTCCTGCATGCCAAGGTTGCAGTAGTGGATGACAGCTGGGCCACCGTGGGCAGCAGCAACATCGACCCGCTGAGCCTGCTGCTGAATCTGGAAGCCAACGTGATGGTGCGCGACCGGGAGTTCTCGCTGGCGCTGCGCGCCCGGCTGCAGCAGGCGTTCGAGCTGTCTGTCGAGGTCGTCGGCATGCCCGAGCGCACCGGCTGGCGGCTCTGGTTGCACCGCGGCGTGGTGGCCTGGGCGGCCAACTTGTATTTGCGCATCGCCGGCATCACCGGCAGATATTGATTGCTGTGCCTTGCCTTGCCTTGCCTTGCCATGCGATGCACGCCCTTCGTTCAATGACCACTGCCGAACAGGACTGTGACTGAACATGGCTGAAGCGGTCGATCTCATCGTGCAGCGCGCCGAAGGCCTGTACTGCCCGGCGGGTGACTTCTACATCGACCCCTGGCGCCCGGTGGCGCGCGCCGTCATCACCCACGCCCATGCCGACCACGCGCGGCGTGGTCATGGCGCCTATCTCGCCACGGCCGTCAGCGCCGGCGTGCTGCGCGCCCGCCTGGGCAACATCTCTCTGCAGGGCTTGGCCTATGGCGAGGCGGTGTTCATCAACGGCGTGCGCGTCTCGCTGCACCCGGCTGGCCATGTGCTGGGTTCTGCCCAGGTGCGGGTGGAGCATGCCGGGCAGGTGTGGGTGGCCTCGGGCGACTATTTCACCAGCGGTCACACCGACGACGTCAACGCCACCTGCGCACCTTTCGAGCCGGTGCGTTGCCACTGCTTCATCACCGAAAGCACGTTCGGACTGCCCATCTACCGCTGGCGGCCGCAAGCCGAAGTGATGGCGCAGATCAACGCCTGGTGGGCCGCCAACGCCGAGGCCGGCCGCGCCAGCCTGTTGCTGGGCTACAGCTTCGGCAAGGCGCAGCGCATGCTGGCTGGCGTGGATCCGACGCTCGGCCCCATCGTCGTGCACGGCGCCGTGGAGCCGTTGAACCAGGCCTACCGCGAAGCCGGCGTGGCGCTGCCGTCGACGCTGCTGCTGGAAGCGCTGAGCGACAAATCGGTGTTGAAACGGGCCCTTGTCGTGGCACCGCCGGGCGTGCTGGGCAGCGCCTGGGCACGCAAGCTGGGCGACCAGAGCGATGCCTTCGCCAGTGGCTGGATGCAGCTGCGCGGTGCGCGCCGCCGGCGCGGGGTGGACAGAGGTTTCGTGCTCTCTGACCACGCCGACTGGCCGGGCCTGCAGCGTGCCATTGCCGCCACCGGCGCCAGCCGTGTCATCGTGACGCACGGCTACGAGGCGGTGATGGTGCGCTGGTTGCGCCAGCAGGGGCTGGAATCGGGCAGCTTTCACACCGAGTTCGGAGCTGACGACGGCGAAGAGCCGTCGCCGGCCGGGGTGGCTGCCGAGTCGACCCCGATGTCGACCCAGCCGCCCGCCCAGTCCTGACCCCGTCGCCGACCTAGTCGTTGCCGGGCTGGCCGACGAGTTGCACGTCCAGGCGTGGCTCTGTCAGCTTGGGGTCGATGCGGCTTTCGACAAAGATGCGGTTCTGGTCGACGCCGCGGTCGCTGAGGTACCTGCGCAGCGCCTGCAGGCGTGCCGGTGTCAGGTCGCGCTCACCGACGTGGCCAGTGCCGTCGATGTTCCACGGCCCCACGGGTATCAGCAAGGCCACTTCCACCTGCAGGCCCAGCGCATTGACGATGAGGTCGGTGAGCTGGGTCTTGGCCGCATCGGTGAGCTGGTCGCCCTTGAACAGGCCCTTGGCGGGCAAAGACACGGTGCGCGACTTGCCTTTTTGCTCAACCAGTTGGGAAGGCACGGCCACCACGGGCTGATCGCCCGGCGCCGCACGGGGCGGGCTGCGGGGCGGGCTCTGCGCCCAGGCGGGGGCTGCAGCCAAGGCCAGCGTCATGGCCAAACTCATGGCCAAACTCACGGACAAAGTCCGCAGCGATGCGGCGGCTGGAAGGTGCTTGTTTGCGGCGTGCTGTCTCATGGAGGTCCTTTTGAGAACGTCGGGGCATTGTGCCTGCGCAGTCACGGTGGCCGCCGGCGCGCCCGATGTGCATCATGCCGGCATGCACCGCTTTGCCGAGCTGTACCAGGCCCTGGACGCCAGCACTTCCACGCTCGAAAAAGTGGCGGCGCTGCGGCGCTACTTCCAGGCCGCGCCGGCGTTCGATGCCGCCTGGGCGGTGTACTTCCTGGCCGGCGGCAAGCCGCGCCAGGTGCTGCCCACGGCCTTGATGCGTGAGGCGGCTTGCCAGCGCGCCGGTGTCGACGCCTGGCTTTTCGACGAGTGTTATCAGGCCGTGGGCGACCTGGCCGAGACCATCGCCCATGTGCTGCCGCCAGGCACGGGCACTGACGACGCCGGCCTGGCCGTGTGGGTGGAAGAGCGGCTGCTGCCCCTGCGTGGCCTGGCGCCGAAGGAGCAGGCCGAGCGCCTGGTCGCTGCCTGGGAGGTGCTGGACGCCAACGGCCGGTTTCTGCTGGTGAAGTTGATCGGCGGCGGGTTTCGCGTCGGCGTCAGCAAGTTGCTGGTGCAGCGTGCGCTGGCCGAACACGCCGGGCTGGACGCCAAACTGATGGCGCAGCGCCTGGTGGGCTGGACCGACGCGCGCAGCACGCCCAGCGCAGCGCGCTTCAACGCGCTGCTGGCAGCGCCCGGCTCGGAAGCCGCGCCCAGCGGCCAGCCGTATCCCTTCTTCCTGGCCCACGCGCTGCAGGCGCCGCTGGCCGACTTCGACACCCTGCTCGGCCCGCCCGCCGACTGGTTGGTGGAATGGAAGTACGACGGCATCCGCGCGCAGGTGGTGAAGCGCGCCGGGCAGGTGTGGGTGTGGTCGCGCGGGGAAGAACTGATCACCGAGCGTTTTCCTGAAGTGGTGCAGCAGGCTGCGGCCTGGCCCGATGGCACGGTGGTCGATGGTGAACTGCTGGTGTGGCCGGCGGAAAGCCAACAGCCGGCGCCGTTTGCCTTGCTGCAGAAGCGCATCACGCGCAAGACCTTGCCCAAGAAGCTGCTGGCAGACGCGCCCGTGGTGCTGCTGGCCTACGACCTGCTGGAAGCCGCCGGGGAAGACCTGCGTGCGCAGCCCCAGCATGAGCGCCGCGCGCGGCTGGAAGCGCTGGCGGCGGCGCACCCCTTGCGCTTGTCACCGGCACTGACCGCGCCCGACTGGGCCGCGCACGCCGCGCTGCGCCAGAGCGCGCGTGAACGCGGCGTCGAAGGCTTCATGCTGAAGCAGCGCGGCGCAGCCTACGGCAGCGGCCGCACGAAGAGCGACGGCACCTGGTGGAAGTGGAAGATCGAGCCGCTGGCGGTAGACGCCGTGCTCGTCTACGCCCAGGCCGGCCACGGCCGCCGCGCCGGCGTCTACACCGACTACACCTTCGCGGTGTGGAGCCGCGCGCCCGCCAGCGCCGAAGAAGCGCAGCAGGTGCTGGACGCCATCGCGCGCAAGTTGCCGGCGCCCGAGCGTGGCAGCGCTGCGCTGCAGCTGCTGCCCTTTGCCAAGGCCTATTCGGGTCTGACGGACGAAGAGTTCAAGGCCGTGGACCGCGTCATCCGCGCCACCACGCTGGAAAAGTTCGGCCCGGTGCGCAGCGTCAAGCCGAGTCTCGTGTTCGAAATCGGCTTCGAAGGCATACAGCGCAGCCCGCGCCACAAAAGCGGCGTGGCGGTGCGCTTTCCGCGCATGCTGCGCATCCGTCATGACAAACCCCTGCACGAGGCCGACACCCTGGCCACGCTGCTGGCCTTGAACCCCAACGCGTGATGCGGCGGCTTGCGGCCGTAAAGTGGGCAGGCTGTGGGTAGGCTGTGGGCAGGGTGCCGCGCAGCGACAGGGAGCCGACAACGATGACAACGATGATTTCCATGATCAAAAGGGCGCGGGCCCTTCTGGGGCTGGGCCTCGGGCTGGCGCTCGGTGTGGTGATGAGCCTCGGCATGGCGGGTGCGGCCCACGCGCAGCTGAACGACGCACAGGCCGAGCGCCTGATGAAACTCTCTGGCCAGTGGGAACAGCTGGAATCGGTGGCCACGCAGATGCGCGAGGGCCTGTTGAAGGGCATGGCCGCTGGCCCCAAGCCGCCCAGCGCCGAGGTGCAGCAGAAGGTGCAGGCTGCCACGTTGGTGGCCTTCGCGCCTGAACGCATCCGCAGCGCGGCGCAGCGCGCGGTGGCCGAGAACACCCGCGTGGCCTACCTGCCCGAACTGCTGCGCTGGTATGAAAGCCCGGTGGCACGCAGCATCAGCCGGGCCGAGGTGGACGACACGGCGCGCGCCGAAGCCGACATCCAGGCCCGCACCCAGCGCGGCATGGCGCTGGTGCAGGCCGCGTCGCCACAGCGCCAGCAATTGCTGCTGCGCCTGGTGGAAGTGACGCGCGCGCCGCGCGCCAGCGCCGACATCGTCATCAACATGGGTGCCATGCTGCCGTTGGCGCTGATGCGCTTTGACGCCACCTCCAAGCAGGTGCCGGAGGCTGAATTGCGCGCGTCGCTGGAAGAGCAGCGGCCGCAGCTGACGCAGGCTTTCGAGATCATTTCACTGGCCGGTTTCGCCATCGCCTACCAGGGCCTGCCCGACGAGGCGCTGGCCGCCTATGGCAACTTCATGGCCAGCGCCGCCGGCGACCACTACACCGACATCGGCGAAAAGGCCTTCGAGGCCGCCATCCTTTCCGCCATCTCGGCGCTGAAGCCTTGATCTGACGCCTGCCACTGCAGGAAAAGCTGGAAACAGACGGGCAACGACCCCGCTGATCGGGGTCAAGGAAAGGGCAGGGCTGCCTAGCATCGCCAGCACGCCCTTGAAGAGGAGCCGCATGGACGCGCGCCTTGCCCCGACCCCGTCTGCCGCCGTAGTGCTTGCCCCTGCGCTGCCTGCCGCAGCAATCCCTGCCGTTGCAGTCCCTGCTGTTGCAGTCGCTGCCCGTGACGACGCGCTGCTGAAGGCCGCGCGCAGCGGTGCGATGCCCTTGCCAGAACTGATGGAACGCGCCAGCACGCTGCAGGCCGGCGGCCAGGCCGAGGCCGCGGCGGCGCTTTACGAAGCTTGGCTGGCAAACAGCACTTCGCCGCTGCGCCATGTCGCCGGCTTCAATTGGGGCGCGGTGCTCTCGCAGCTGGGCCGCAACGAGCAGGCCGAGGCCGCTTACGCCCTGGCGCTGGATGTGCAGCCCGGCTTCGCGCCCGCGCTTTTGAATCTGGGTCACCTGTGCGAGCGCCGCAGCGATGTGGAGGCCGCGCTGACACACTGGCGTGCCGTCTTCGAAGCGGCCCCGCTGCCGTCGATCGAGCACCTGCTGCACGCGCTGAACAACAGCGCGCGCCTGCTGGAGATTCAGCGCCGCTACCCCGAGGCCGAGGCGCTGATGCGCCGCAGCCTGGAGTTCAAGGCCGCGCAGAACGACGTCATCCAGCACTACGTGCACATCCGCCAGAAACAGTGCGCCTGGCCGCACTACCTGCCGGTGGGCGAGGTCACGCCCAACCAGCTGCTGATGGGCACCTCGCTGCTGGCGACCATGGGCCTCAGTGACGACCCCGCGCTGCAACTGCTGAGCAGCGTGCGCTTCGTCAACGACAAGGTGCCCAAGCCGCCGCCGGTGGCGTTGCACACCCAGGCGCCACCGCGCAGCGGCAAGATCCGCATCGGCTACCTGAGTGGCGACCTGCACATGCACGCGGTCGGCCTGCTGACGCCCGAGCTCTTCGAGCTGCACGACCGCAACCGGTTCGAGATCTGGGCCTTCTGCTGGACGCCGGAATCGCCGCAGCCGGTCTTCCAGCGTCAACGCCAGCGCATCCTGAAAGCCATGGACCACCACGTGCGCCTGGCCGGTGTGGACGACACCACCGCGGCGCGGCTCATCGCGCAGGCCGGCATCGACGTGCTGGTGGACCTGCAAGGCCTGACGGCCGGCGCGCGCCCGGCCATCCTGGGCCACCGCGCAGCACCCGTGCAGGTGAGCTACCTGGGCCTGCCTGGCACCAGCGCGCTGCCGGGTGTGGACTGGATGCTGGCCGACCGTTTCGTGATGCCGCCCGGTCTGCTGCCCTACTGTACCGAGCAGCCCATCTACCTGCCGCACTGCTACCAGGTCAGCGACCGCCAGCGCGAAGTGGCAGCCATGCCCACACGCGCCCAGTACGGCCTGCCGGAAGACACCTTTGTCTTCGGCAGCTTCAACAACAACCACAAATTCACGCCCGAGATGTTCGGGGCCTGGATGCGCATCCTGGGCCAGGTGCCGGCCAGCATCCTGTGGCTGCTGGCCGACAACGACACCGCACGCGCCAATATGCAGGCGGCCGCCACGGCACAAGGCATCGCGCCCGAGCGCCTGCACTTCGCGCCGCGCGTGAGCCCGGCCGAGTACCTGGCGCGCTTCCAGCTCATCGACCTGATGCTCGACACCTTCCCCTTCAACGCCGGCACCACCGCCAGCGACGCGCTGTGGATGGGCACGCCCATGGTCACGCGCGCCGGCCGCACCTACATCAGCCGCATGGCCGGCAGCCTGCTGAACGCCATCGGCCTGCCCGAGCTCGTCACGGAGAGCCTGGCCGACTACGAGAAGCTCGCCGTCACGCTGGGCCGCCACCCGGCGCGTGTGGTGTCGATCCGCCGATACCTCAACGAACACGGCCGCAGCAGCCCGCTCTTCGACCTGCCGCAGACCGTGCGCGACATCGAGACCGAGTTCGAGCGCCTGGCGCTGGCTGCGCGATCCAGCTGAACGCCGGCGCAACGACGGCCTGAAGCAGCCCCATGGACGAGCCCAGCCCGAGCCTGGACAACGACGCCCTGGCGCATGCCCTGTCGTGGTTGACGCACCACCACGGGCGCGAGCGCACGGCCGAATCGCTGCTGTCCAGCCAGCCGCTGGCCGGCCGCCTGGGGCCTGACGAGGCCGTGCGGGCGCTGCGCGAGGCCGGCTACAGCGCCGGCCTGTTGCAGCGCCCGGTGGCGGAGTTGCACGAGCTGCTGCTGCCAGCCGTGCTGCTGCTGAACGGCGGCGACGCCTGCATCGTGGTCGCGCGCCATGAGGACGGCGCCCAGTACGACATCGTGATGCCGGGCCGCCAGCACCACGCCTGCACCGCCAGCGAAGCCGAGCTGCAGGCCGAGTACACCGGCATCGCCCTGGTGTGTACGCCGGTGCCGCAGATGGCGGCGTCTTCAGCCACTGCGGCCGGCCAGGCGCCGTTGGCGAGCGATGCCATGCGCGACGCCGGCAGCCACTGGCTGTGGGGCACGTTGCGCCGCTTCGTGCCCTACTACCGCGGCGCGCTCATCGCGGCCATGCTCAGCAACGTGCTGATGCTGGTCACGAGCCTGTCCACGAGCGTCATTTACGACAAGGTCATTCCGCACCAGGCCTATGTCACGCTGTGGGCCATTGCGGCCGGCTGCGGCATCGCGCTGTGCTTCGACATGATGGCGCGCCAACTGCGCGCCTATCTCATCGACATGGCCGGCCGCAAGGCCGACTTGATCGTCGGCAGCCTGCTCTTCCGCCAGACCCTGGCGCTGCGCATGGAACACCGGCCGGCATCGGCCGGCGCCTACGCGCACGTCCTGGCGCAGGTGGAAATGATGCGCGACTTCTTCGCCTCGGCCACGCTCTCGGCGGTGTCGGACCTGCCCTTCATCTTCATCTTCGTGGCGATGGTGTTCGTCATCGGCGGGCCGCTGGGTTGGGTGCTGGTGATCGCCATTCCCATCCTGCTGGCGGTGTCGATGGTCATCCAGGGTTCGCTGCGCCGCGCGATGAGCAGCAACATGCAGCAGCAGTCCGACCTGCACGGCGTGCTGGTGGAAGCCGTGGACGGCCTGGAGGACCTGAAGGCGGCCGGCGCCCAGGGCCGTTTCCTGCGCCGCTACGAAGAAGCCACGGCCGGCGCGGCGGCCGCGGCGCTGAAGTCACGCACCATCACCAGCTGGACGATGAACCTCTCTTCCGTCTCGCAGCAGCTGGTGACGATCGTGATGCTGGTCTGGGGCGTCTATTTGATCGAGGCCAAAGTCATCAGCGGCGGTGCGCTCTTCGGCGCCGTGATGCTGGCTTCACGCGCGGTGGCGCCGCTGGCCAGCATCACGAGCCTGGCCACGCGCTACCAGGGCGCACGCGCAGCGATGCTGGCGCTGAACAGCGTGATGGCCAAACCCGTGGAGCGCGAAGCGGGCAAGACCTATGTGCCGCGGCGCGAGCTCAGTGGCCGCATCGGCCTGCACGAGGTGGGCTTCGCCTACCCGGCACCGGCCAGCGTGCCCGGCGCGGTGGCTGCAGGCGTGGGCCCGCAGGTGCTGAAGGGCGTGACGCTGAAGTTCGAGCCGGGTGAGCGTGTGGCCATCCTCGGGCGCATCGGCAGCGGCAAGAGCACGGTGCTGCGCCTGCTGGCCGGGCTGTACCAGCCCACCGAAGGTTATGTCGATGTCGACGGCATCGACCTGCGCCAGATCGACCCCGCCGACTTCCGCGCCCGCGTCGGCTTCGTTTCGCAAGACCCGCGCCTCTTCCACGGCTCGCTGCGCGAAAACGTGTTGCTCGACCGCCCCACCGCCGACCCCGCACGCCTGGCCGACGTGGCCCGCCTCACAGGGCTGGACCGCCTCGTCCAGTCACACCCGCAGGGTTGGGAGTTGCCGGTGGGCGAAGCCGGCTCGTTGCTTTCGGGCGGCCAGCGCCAGCTGGTGGCGCTGGCGCGTTGCCTGGTCACGCAACCGAAGATTCTGCTGATGGACGAACCCACCAGCAGCATGGACGCGCAGAGCGAAGCGCTTTTCCTGCGTCAGCTGAAGGATGCCGGCGGCGAATGCACGCTGCTCATGGTGACGCACCGCCCGGCGGTGCTGGAACTGGTGGACCGGGTGCTCGTCATCGACGCCGGCCGCCTGGTCATGGACGGCCCCAAGGCCCAGGTGCTGGCGGCGCTGAGCGGCCAGCGCCCGGCGGCAGCGCCGCAGCTGGCAGGTGCCGCGCCGAGCAACCTGCACATGCACCCCACGGCACGCCCGGTGGAGCGCGAGGCTTCGGTATGAGTATTTCGTTGTGAAGGCGGCGTGATGGGTGTCTTCTCCGACCGCAAAAAGACGCCCGAGCTGCAGCGCGGCGATGTGCCCTACATCGGCGCCGTGCAGTCGGCCTACCTGTTGGACCCGGCGCCGGCCGCGATGTGGGCCGTCTACCTGCTGCTGGCCGCCATTGCCATGGCCGTGGCCTGGGCCGGCTTCTCGCAGGTGGACATCGTGGCCAAGGCCAATGGCCGTGTCGTGCCTGATGGCAAAGAGCAAGTGATCGCCAGCCTGGAAGGCGGCATCCTGCGTGAACTGCTGGTGCGTGAAGGCCAGCAAGTCACCGAAGGCCAGGCGCTGGCGATGCTGGACCCGACGCGTTTTGAGTCGCAACAGGCCGAGGGCACCTCGAAGAAGCTGGCGCTGCTGGGCACGCTGGCGCGCCTGCAGGCCGAAGCCACCGGCAGGCCGCTGAAGTTTCCCGACGAGATACCCGAAGCCGTGGCTGCGGCCGAGATCGAGAGCAACGAAGCGCGGCAACGGGCGCTGAACGAGGCCGTGGAAACCACCGGCCGCAGCGCCGCGTTGCTGCAGCGTGAACTGAACATGGCGCAGACCATGGCGTCACGCGGGCTCATGAGCGAGGTGGAGGTGATGCGCGTGCGCCGCCAGCTCAACGACCTGCAGCTGCAGACCCAGGAACGCATCAACCGCTTTCGCCAAGAAGCTGCTGGCGAGATGGTGCGCGTGCGCAATGAACTGGCGCTGCTGGAAGAGCAGATGGTGGTGCGCGACGACGCGCTTCGCCGCACCACGCTGCTGAGCCCGGTGAACGGCGTCGTCAAGACCGTGCGCACCAACACCGTGGGCGGTGTGGTGCAGCCCGGCGCGCCGGTGATGGAAATCTTGCCGCTGGGCCCGCGTGTGCTGGTCGAAGCCCGTGTGAAGCCGGCCGACATCGGTTTCGTGCGCACCGGCCAGGAAGTGCGCGTGAAGCTCAGTGCCTACGAGTACACGATCTACGGCTCGCTGGATGGCACCGTAGTCTCGATCAGCCCCGACGCCATGGGCGACCCCGACAAGGCCGCCACGCCAGAAGGCACCTGGTACCGCGCGATGGTGCGCGCCGACCCCAGCGGCCTGCAGAAGGCGGGCAAGCCGCTGTCGGTGCTGCCGGGCATGACGGGCACGGTGGAAATTCGCACCGGCCAGCGCAGCGTGCTGGCCTTCGTGCTGCGGCCGCTGCTGAAGTCGCAGGAAGCGTTCAGAGAGCGCTAAAGCTGCGGCCAGGGGCTGGCTGATCCAGCCACCGCGGCCGGGGTACTTCGGAGTTTGCGCAAGAAGCGCAACGCCGGCATGCATCGCCGGCACGCATTGCCGGCACGCATCGCCGGCTTCTTCCTCTGGCACGCGCCTGTTCGGCGCTGTAGGCCGTCACTGACACCGCGTGAGCCTGACGTCCGGCCGACAGTGCCCAGCGCGGGCGACAGCATGCAGCATCCCCTACAGGAGCCCGCTATGCTGAACATTCCTCATTCCTTGCCCGCGACGACCCTGCAAAACCAGTTGCTTTCCGAACTGCCGATCGAAGATTGGCAAGCGCTGCGCGCTGGTTTCGAAGACGTGCAATTGCGCGCCGGCGCCACGCTGTACGAGGCGGGTCTGGAGGTTCGCCATGTCTACTTCCCGACCTCCGCCGTTGTTTCGTTGACCTCGACGATGCAAAGCGGCGACACCGCCGAAGTCGCCGTCGTCGGGCGCGAGGGCATGGTGGGCATCTGCGCCTACATGGGCCACGGCCGATCGATCAGCAGCGCAACGGTGCAGGACAGTGGCCACGCGTGGAAGATGCCGGCCGCAGTCATCCGCCAGGCCGCGCAGCAGTCGGCGCCGCTGATGCAGGCGCTGTTGTCCTACACCCAGGCCCTGTTCGCCCAACTGGCGCAGACCTCTGCCTGCAGCCGCCACCACTACCTTGAACAGCAGCTGTGCCGCTGGCTGCTGTTGCACCTGGACCACCGGCCCGGCGCTCCAATGGCCGTGACGCAAGAACGCATTTCGCAGCTGCTGGGCGTGCGCCGCGAAGGGGTGACGATTGCCGCGCTGAAGCTGCAGAAGGCGGGTCTGATCCGCTACGGCCGCGGCAGCGTCGAAGTACTGGACCGCCGCGGGCTGCAGGCTCGCAGCTGCGAGTGCTACGACGTCGTGCGCGGGGTCAACGATCGTCTGCGCCAGACGGCACAGGCTGCGCGTCACGCGCACGGGCTGGAAGCAGAGAACACGCACGCCGATGCGGCGTACCTGCGCTGCAGCGTCAGCGAAAAAGACCCAGGCGTTGCGCTTCCAGAGCGGCTTCAGCCCGCGAGCTCACGTTGAGCTTGCGGTAGATCTGCTTCACATAATCGGCGATGGTGTGGCGTGACAAACCCAGTTGCACGCCAATCTCCGGCAGCGTGTAGCCCTTCGCCACGCGCAGCAGCACTTCGCTTTCACGGTCCGTCAGGTTCACCGCCGGCATCGCGTTGGCCAGCGAAGCCGGCTTGGACTTGGCCTGGAAGTAGGCCATCACGCGGCGCGCGATGCTCGGGCTGAGCGGGGGTTCGCCCTGACTGATGCGCTGCAACTGCTCGGTAATGAGCTCGCGCGGCTGCTCTTTCAGGATGTAGCCGAAAGCGCCGGCCTGCAGCGCCGGGAACAGGTGCTCGTCGTCGTCGTGAATGGTGACCACAACGCTTTGCGCGTCGGGCTGGCAGTCGCGCAACTTCGTCACCACGTTCACGCCGCTGCCGTCCGGCAGGCCCAGGTCGATGAGGGCAAGGTCGAACTTCACCGCCGTCACCAGTTCGATGGCGTCATGCACGCGCGCGCTTTCCGAAATGGTGGCGCCGGGAAACACCTGCAGCACCAGCTTGCGCATCCATGCACGGATTTCGGGCAGGTCTTCCAGCAGCAGTATGGTCTTCATGGGGGGATGTGGGCCGTTATCGATCCCGATGGTATCGGCCAGCCGGCATGCCTCATGAGGGCTGAATGGCAGTGTCCAGCGGAAGCGTGAGGCGTATCACGGTTCCGTAGCCCGGGCCCGACTCCACCAGGCACTGCCCGTTCAACTGCTTGGCGCGGTTCTTCATGCTGGCCAGGCCGTGGCCACGGTCCAGGCTGCCTTTGGTGTCTGGCGCGATGCCGTCGCCGTTGTCCTGCACGACGAAGAGAAAGTCGCCATCCGAGATGCTGGCGGTGACGATGCAATTCGTGGCCCGGCTGTGCTTGATGATGTTGCTGGTGGCCTCGCGCAGGATGCGCGTGGTTTGCACATAGGCACGCGCGCTCAGCGTCTGCGGCAGGTCTTCGGGCGCTTCCCACTCCCCTTCGATGCCGGCTTGTGCAAGACGCGACACGACCTCGGCGCGCCAGTCTCCCAGGGCGTCCGCCAGCCGCACCGGCCGGCCCGTCAGGCCGCGCACGCTCAGGCGCATTTCTTCCAGCGCCTCGCGCGCCAGCGTGCTGATGCGCTCGCTGTCGCTGGTGTGCACGATGGTCAGCAGCTTGGCGCCCAGGTCGTCATGCAGGTCGGCGGCGATGCGCTTGCGCTCACGCTCGGTGACCTGCTCCACGCGCAACTCGGCCATCTGGTGGAAGTTGCGTTCGATCTCGGCCGTGGCCTCGCGCACCCGCTGCTCGAGTACCGCCTTGTCTTGCACGGCATGGCTCAGCGCGCGGCCCTGCTGTTGCACCAGGCGCAGGCCCACCAGCACGAACACCACCGGCATCACCAGTTGCGCGACGTGCGCGGCCAGCGGGCGTGTGCCTGTCCATTGCGCCACGAACTCGGTAACCCCGGCCACCAGCGCCAGACCCAGCAACACCGCCATCACCCACACCGAACGCACATGGCGGCGCTGGTGCTGGTGGTGCAGGTGCCAGGCTGACGCGGCCATCACTTCCAGCGCCAGCACGCCGTACCAGACGCTGGCCACGGTATACAGGTGCTGCGGCCCCGCCACCACCAGCGTCACCGACAACAAGGCGCACTGCAGCGGCAACAGCACGTCCACCAGCCGGTAGCGCATGCCGGCATAGCGCAGCAGGAACTGCACTGCAGCCCAGGTGATGAAGCCCAGCATCGCACCGACCAGGAACTCGGTCTCGGAGTGGCCGAGCGGCATGTCGCGCAGCCACAACCGCATGTCCACCAACGCCCAGCCTACCGAGAGCGCACCGAAGTAGGCGAGATGGCTTTCGCGCCGGTTCATGAAGCCCAGCACGAACATGAAACCGCCCATCAGCAGCAGCGTCGCGCCCACGGCCTGTGGGGCGATGACCTGCAAGGCCGTCAGGCGGGCGTGGTGCGCGGCCAGTTCCGACTGCGGCCCCACCACCAGGGCCGACAAGGCGCCCGCGCGCTGGCGCGAACCCACTTCGACCAGCGCGTGGCCGACAACCTTGATGTCCAGGGTGTTGCTGTCGCGGTTCAACATCGCCGAGGGCAGCGACACCAGCTGGGGGTGGTTGCAGTTGTTCGTGTAGGGCGGGCTCATGCGCCCGCCACTGTGCACGCGTTCACCGTTGACGTAGACCTCCAGGTTGCTGCACACATGCTCGATGAAGAGCGCGTACAAGCCGTCGTCGTCGGGCGAGCCCGCGCGTGGCAACTCGACGCGGTACCACGCCGGGCCGCCCTGGCCGCCGCGTGTCTGCGCCCACTCGTCGGGCAAAGACACAGTCGTGGCCGGCGCGGCGGTGGGGAAGCTGGCACCCGCGCCATGGGCGCGCAAGGCGGTGTCCAGCACCAGCAGAGATGACGAGGGCTTGGACGCGCCCGCGGCATGCGCGCTGGCCAGCCCGAACGCCATCAACATGGCCATCAACATGGCCAGCAACACAGGCAGCAGCACGGCCAGCCACAGCCACGGCAGCGGCGCGCGCAACGGGTTGCAGGGTCGCGGGTGCTGCGAAGAGAAGGGCAGGAGCATGGCGCGCCGATTCTGCATGCCAGCAGGCCGCCGGATGGGGCCTTCCGGCGCTGAGACAGTCGGGTGAAGGACAACGATCGGCAAGTGGCTTCGACTTACTCGGTAAGCCACCGTATTATGGTGAACGCTCTTATTGACCAGAGGCCATCATGTCGACACTTGTTGTCTCTTCTAAAGGTCAGATCGTGTTGCCGGCCGCATTGCGGCGCAAGCTCGGCATGGGTGCGGGCGCCCGGATCGAGGTACTGGAAGAACAAGACGGGCTGAAGCTGCGCGTCGTGCGGGCGGCCGCGACGGCCGACATGACCGGGATGGCAGGCATGGTCAAGGCCCCGCCGCGCGACACACCACGGCGGCTGGAAGACTTCGACCCTGCAGCGCTGCTGACCCGTGGGCGGCGCGGCAAGCCATGAAGGCCCTGGACACGAACGTCCTGGCGCGGTTCTTCGTCGACGATGCTGACGACGCACAGGCGGCCCAACAACGACCTGCCGCCGTGGCGGCGCTCTCCGAGCGATCGTTCGTCTCGGTGACGGTGCTGCTGGAATTCGAGTGGGTCATGCGTGGTTTCTATGAACTGCCGCCAAGGGATATCTCCCGCGTACTGCGGGCGCTCGCGAGCCTGCAGCACATCACGCTCGAAGATCGCGACGCAGTTCTGGCGGCGCTCGATTCTTTCGACAGGGGTCTCGATTTCGCTGATGCGCTTCATCTCGCGCGCAGTTCGCGTGCGTCCGGGTTCGTGACATTCGACCAACGCCTGGCGAGACGGGCAAAGAGACTCGCTCTTCAGCCGCCGGTGGAGTTGCTGGCCTGAGTTTCATGGCGATGGCGCCCGGCAGCAGCGATGCCGGCCCCGGCATGCGGCCCGGGCAACCCGTTTTCCAGTCCCGTTTTCCAGTTCCGTTTACCAGCGCTGAGACAATGCACCCACCGTGCGCAAATGCCCATCGTGGCAGGACAGCCCATCCCGTGATCAGACGCCATAGTTTCGACAACGCCGACAACCGCCGCCTGGCCCACTTGTGCGGCCCCCTGGACGCCCACCTGCGCACGATAGAAGGCGCTTTGGGTGTGATGCTGGCGCGGCGCGACGCCAGTTTTCGCATCGACGGCCCGCGCGACGGCGTGGAGCGCTGCGTGCGGCTGCTCGACGCGCTGTACGCGGTTGCCGCTGCGCCCATCGGCGAACGTGCGCTGCAACTGGCGCTGATGAAATACGCCGCCACCGTGCCTGGCGGGCCACAGGCGCCCACCGTGCTGGCAGGCAGCGACGCCGACGCCGACGTGGTGCTGCACACCCGCCATGCCGACCTGCGCGGGCGCACGCCCAACCAGGTGCAGTACTTGCAGCAGATGCTGGCCACCGACATCACCTTCGGCATCGGCCCTGCTGGCACCGGCAAGACTTTCCTGGCCGTGGCCTGCGCGGTGGACGCCCTCGAGCGCCACGGCGTGCAGCGCATCGTGCTCACACGCCCGGCGGTAGAGGCCGGCGAGCGCTTGGGCTTTCTGCCGGGCGACCTGGCGCAGAAGGTCGACCCCTACTTGCGCCCTCTGTACGACGCGCTCTACGAACTGATGGGTTTCGATCGTGTCGCGAAGGCGTTCGAGAAAGGCCTGATCGAGATCGCGCCGCTGGCCTTCATGCGCGGGCGCACGTTGAACCACGCCTTCGTCATCCTCGACGAAGCGCAGAACACCACGCGTGAGCAGATGAAAATGTTCCTCACGCGCCTGGGGTACGGCAGCAAGTGCGTGGTGACGGGTGATGTGAGCCAGATCGACCTGCCCAAGCACACGGCCAGCGGCCTCATCGACGCGCACCGCGTGATGCGCGGCGTGGACGGCATCGCAATCACCGAATTCACCGCCGGCGATGTGGTGCGCCACCCGCTCGTAGCGCGCATCGTCGAGGCTTACGAGCGCAACCGCAGCGAAGAAAGCGAACGGTGAACCCCGCAGCGAATGCAGCGGCGAGGCAAGCCGTGCAGCCTGCGCTGCAACTGTCGCTGCAGTTCGCCGACGCCAGCCACCGCGCGGAACTGCCGCGCCACCGCGTGGCGAAGTGGCTGCGTGCCGCGCTGGAGGTGCCCGGGCAGATCACCGTGCGCATCGTCGGTGCCGCCGAAGGCCAGGCGCTGAACCGCGACTATCGCGGCAAGGACTACGCCACCAATGTGCTGACTTTCGACTACGAACAAGAACCCGTGGTCGTGGCCGACCTCGTGTTGTGCGCGCCCGTGGTGGCCGCCGAGGCGCAAGCACAAGGCCTCACGCTGCAGGCGCATTACGCGCACCTGCTCGTGCACGGTGCGCTGCACGCGCAGGGCTACGACCACGAGGCCGAGGACGAGGCGGTGGTGATGGAGTCGCGAGAAAGCGAATTACTTGTGGCGCTGGGCTACGCCGACCCCTACAGGCGCTGAAGCGCCCGACCAAGCTTCCCGCCGCGGAACCGGCTCGGCCGGGCCGCTGGCGGACATCCCCCTCGGGGGGCAGCGAGCGCCAGCGAGCTTGGGGGCCTCATTTCGTACCGAAGAGCCGGTCGCCCGCATCGCCCAGCCCTGGCACGATGTAGCCGTGGCTGTTCAGTTCGCGGTCGATGGCTGCGGTGTAGATGGGCACGTCGGGGTGGTGGCGGCGCATGTTGTCGATGCCCTCGGGCGCGGCCACCAGGCTCACGAACCGTATCGACTTCGGCTGCGTCTCCTTCAACCGGTCCACTGCGGCCACGGCGCTGTTGCCGGTGGCGAGCATCGGGTCGAGCACGATGGCGTCGCGTTCGTGCATGTCGTGCGGCATCTTGAAGTAGTACTCCACGGCGACGAGCGTTTTCGGGTCGCGGTACAGGCCGATGTGGCCGACGCGTGCGCCCGGCACCACTTCCAGCATGCCGTCGAGAAAACCGCTGCCGGCGCGCATCACCACCACGAACACCGTCTTGCGGCCTTCGATGACGGGCGATTGCATGGTCTCCATCGGGGTTTCGATCTCGATCAACTGCATGGGCATGTCGCGCGTGACCTCGTAGGCCATCAGCATGCTGATTTCATGCAGCAGGCGCCGAAAGCTGCTGGTCGAGAGTTCTTTGCGACGCAGCAGCGTCAGCTTGTGTTGCACCAGCGGGTGGCTGATGACGTTGACAGGAGCGGGTGTGTTCATGCCCCAACGCTAAGGCAACGCGCCTGCCGTGCCAAGCGCTGCCCCGGGCCCGGGCCCGGGCTCAAAAAAGGGGCGCCTCAAAACAGGGCCTCAAAACAGCGTGCCGTCGCTCTCTATCTTCAGCGGTGGTGCACCGTCGGGGCGCAGTTCCTTGGCAATCTCGCGGCCTGCGGCCCAGGTGCCGCCTTCCAGCACGCAGGCCAGCGGCATTTCTTCGGCGCTCTTGCCCAGCAGGGCACGCACCAGCACGGCCAGTTCATCCAACAGCGCCACGGTCAGCGCACGCCATTCGATGATGAAGTCGTCCTGCGGCTTCCAGTTCCTGCCCAGCGTGCGTGGGTCGCGCGGCACGATCACGCCGCCGTCCAGCAGCAGGCCGCCGTTGCGGTATTCGGGCAGGCCGGTCAGTGCGTCCAGGCCCGTCACGGTGACGCCGGCCCACTGCAGCGGCTCCAGCAGCGAGTAGCTCAGCCACTGGCTCAACTTGTGGAAGGGCACCCAGCCGCCGGTGGTGGCGTCGTGGCCACCGTCGCCTGTGGCATCGCCCGCCCACCGGTGCGGCCACACGTCACCGCCCGGCAGACCCTGCACGCGGCTGCCGCTGGTCCAGGCGGGGCCCAGCACGCGCAGCACCTGGCCCAGCACCTCGCGCGCGCTGACTTCGCTGCGTGTACCGCCGGAGGTTAAGCGGTCGAACAGCAGGCCTGGCCGCGCTTCACCACCGCCGCGTGCCGCTTCTTCCTGCAGCGCCGCGCCCAGGCGCACCAGCAGGCCGGCACGGCCCTCCAAGCCGACCACGGGATTGGCCGGGCTGCTCTGGAAGATGGTGCTCAGCGCATTGGCGTCGATGCGCGCCAGCGCCGCGGCGTCCACCCTTTGTGGGTCTTCAGGGGTGTCGGAGAACGCGCCGTTCATGAACGCGTGCCAGGTCGCCACACCCAGGCCTTCGGAGCGTTGCAGCACCTGCTCGGTGCCCGGCTCCTTGTAGCGCCAGGTCGGGCCGGCACCAGCGTCCAGCAGCACGCTCACCACCGTGAGGTCGAAGCGGGCACGCGCAGCTTCGATCGGGCCGCGCGTGGCCAGGCGTTCTTCCAGCACCGGCTTGCGGTCCAGGCCGCCGGCCTCGAAGTGGCGCCAGCGGCTGTGGTACGGAATCTTCAAGTCCGGGAACCGCTGTCGGGTCAGCGCGGCCACGCGCTCGGCCACTTCGGGCAGGCGGTTGCGGTTCAGCAGGAAGTGTTCGCTGACGTTGGCTTCCACCGAACGCAGCACCGCCGCGCAACGTGCGCGGATGGTGCCGGGGTCGCGCAGTGCGCCCAGCGGGTGGCGCGCGTCGGGTGCCGTTCTCAGCAGCTCGCGGCGGCTGGCGCTGGCCGCGGCCAAGGCACTCGGGGTCTCACTCAAGTCCACGCCCCTGCACCAAGGCCAGGTCGGCATTGGTGGGCACACGCCCGTCGGTGTAGTAGCCGGCGGCCACCTTGGCCTCCATCTCCACCTTCGCGTCGGCTGGTATCAGTTCATCAGGAATCTTCACTCGTTCACCCACTTCTATGCCGCTGCCAGTGATGGCGTCGTACTTGTCGTTGCTCATGCTCACCAGACGGTGAATCTTGGTGATGCCCAACCAGTGCAACACATCGGGCATCAGTTCCTGGAAGCGCATGTCCTGCACCCCCGCCACGCACTCGGTGCGCAGGAAATACTTGTCGGCGCGGTCGCCGCCCACCTGGCGCTTGCGGGCGTTGTAGACCAGGAACTTGGTCACCTCGCCCAAGGCACGGCCTTCCTTGCGGCTGTAAGCGATCAAGCCTACGCCGCCTTGCTGCGCGCCGCGTATGCATTCTTCGATGGCATGCGTGAGGTAGGGCCGGCAGGTGCAGATGTCGCTGCCGAAAACGTCGCTGCCATTGCATTCATCGTGCACGCGCGCTGTCAATGTGACTTGCGGGTTAGCCAGATCGCGGATGTCGCCGAAAACATAGAGCGTCTGCCCACCGATGGGTGGCAGAAAGACTTCCAGGTCGCTGCGCGTGACCAGCTCCGGGTACATGCCGCCGGTTTCTTCGAACAGCGCGCGACGCAACTGCTCTTCGCTCACCTTGAAGCGCGCGGCCACGCCGGGCAGCCACCACACCGGCTCTACAGCCACCTTGGTGACGCTGGCGCTGCTGTCTTCCAGCAGGTGCTTGCCGTCGACCTGCAGGCGGCCGAAGGCCAGGGCCTGCTTGATTTCGGGCAGGTGGATGTGGGCCTTGGTCACCGCGATGGTGGGGCGGATGTCGTAGCCGCGCTCCAGGTGGTCGGCAAACACCGTCTGCACGCTGGCGCCCCAGGGGTCGATGCTGACCATCTTGCCCGGCTCGCCCCACTGCGGGTAGGGCCCGATGGGGTCGGTGGGCGAGGTGTTGGTGAGGTCGGCGCGGTGCGATCGCTGGAGGTTGCCTGCGGCCACGGCCAGCGCGCGGTAGACGCCGTAGCTGCCGCTGTGCGTGCCGATGACGTTGCGCTGGCTGCGGTTGCCGGTGCTGCCCACCACGGGGCCGCGCACCTGCGGATCGGGCGCGCCCCAAAGTAGCGCGGGCGCGCTGGCGGTGCCCTGGCCGGGGTGCGACGTCAGGCGAATGTGGCGCGTGGCCACCGGCGGGGTGGGGCTGTTCATGGGGCGCGCTCAAGTGCAGACAAGAGGCGGAAGATACGCCAGAACCGTCCGCAACTCATTGGGGAGATCTGGCACGCGGCCGCAGGTCTCAGAAGCGGGCGTCCCTCAGGCCAGCCCGCGCACGGGAAAGCCGGCGCTGCGCTGCAGCCAGTTTTCAGCCGCGTAGGCGGCGCTGGCGTCGGTGACGTGCAGCGTGTAGGCCAGCCGGCTGTTGGCGCTGCGGTTGGGCGCGCTGCAGTGCGGCAGCAGGCCGTGGAAGACGACCAGCGTGCCGGCCGCCACCGGCAGCGGCACGGCCTCGGCCATGGTCGGCCAGGGTGTGGTGTCCAGCGCCTGCATGCGCAGCGTGCCGGCGCCGTGGTCGCAGCAGTACTGCTCGCGCAGCACGCCATTGGCCCCGTTTTCGCCGCGGTGGCCACCGGGCATCACCCACAGGCAGCCGTTGTCCAGCGTCGCATCTTCCAGCGCGAACCAGAAGGTCGTCACCGTCTGCGGCGTGGTGACGAAGAAGCTGGCGTCCTGGTGCCAGCCGACCTCGCCGCCGATGTGCGGCTGTTTGAAGATGACCTGGCTCTGCCACACCTGCGGCTGCAGCAGGCCCAGTTCGCGCGCCAGTTCAGCCAACGCGGGCCCGTGCGAGAAGGCATCGAAGACCGCGTCGCGGTCGTGCAGTGCATGGCCGATCTTGTTGATGCTGCGGTCTTTCGGCACCAACAGCCGGCCTTCGGCGTCCAGCGCCTCTTCCTCGAAGAAGCAATGCACGGCTTCGGCGCTGGCCAGCAAGGCGGCGTCAGTCACCTGGCTGCGATCTCGGGTGGAAAAGCGGCTGTTGTTCACGCCCGGCTTGAAGGCCGCGACGATGTCGCAGGCGCGGCGGCAGACCGCGGCCACTTCCGCGGCGCTCTTGAAGCCGGGCAGCATGAGGAAGCCGTCACGCTGCCAGGTGTCGAGTTCGGTGGGGCTCAGCATGTGTTGCGTACAGGCATCGGAAGCTGGTGGCTGACGCCGGGCAATGTCAGGGGTTTCATCAAGTTTGACGGGTCGGGCGGCATCATCGGATGGTATTCGCGCGGTTCGCCGCAAGTGCTGTCCACCAGACCTGTCTTTCATTGCCCTGTCTCTCATCGCCCTGTCTTTCATTGCCCCGGAGTTTGCCCATGCCCGCTTCCTACCCCTTCCGTCCCGCACACCATGCCCTGGCCGCAGCCGCACTGGTGCTGCTGAGCACCGGCGCCCAGGCCCAGACCGCGGCGCCCGCCGCCCCGGGCCAGTTGCAGACCATCACCGTCACGGCCGAACGCCGGCTGGAAAACATCCGCGATGTGCCCAGCGCCGTCAGCGCGCTGCAGGGCGAGATGCTCGAAGTGCTGAACAGCGGCGGCCAGGACATCCGCTTGCTGGCCGGCCGCGTACCCAGCCTGAACATCGAAAGCAGCTTCGGCCGCGCCTTTCCGCGCTTCTACATCCGCGGCATCGGCAACACCGATTTCGACCTCAACGCGTCGCAGCCCGTCAGCCTGGTCTACGACGACGTGGTGCAGGAAAACCCCATCCTCAAGGGCTTCCCCATCTTTGACATGGAGCGCATCGAAGTGCTCAACGGCCCGCAGGGCACGCTCTTCGGTCGCAACTCGCCAGCCGGCGTGGTGAAGTTCGAAAGCGCCAAGCCGGGCAAGAAGTTCGAGGCCTACGCGCTGGCCAGCATCGGCCGCTACTCGGCGCTGAACGTCGAGGGCATGGTCAACGTGCCGCTGTCGCCCACCCTTTCGCTGCGCGTGGCGGCGCAGTCGCAGAACCGCGATGACTGGGTAAAGAACACCCGTGCTTCCGGGCCGACCCGTGAATTCGAGGGCTACAACGACAACGCCGCCCGCCTGCAGATGCTGTTCACGCCCGACAAGAATTTCAGTGCGCTGTTCAACGTGCACACGCGCGACCTGAAGGGCAGTGCGCGCGTCTTCCGCGCCAACATCATTCAACGCGGCAGCAACAACCTGGTGGCGGGCTTCGACGAGACCAAGGCCTCGCAAGACGGCATCAACAGCCAGGACGTCAGCAGCTCTGGCGGCAGTGTGCGGCTGCGCTGGGACTTCGTGCAGGGCATGGCGCTGAGCAGCATCACCGGCTACGAGACGGTGAAGTCATTCAGCCGTGGCGACATCGACGGCGGTTTCGGCGCCGGCTTCCTGGGCGCCGGCAACTTCGGCCCGGGCTTTATCCCCTTCGACGCTGAATCGGGAGACGGCCTGCCCAAGCACAAGCAGTTCACGCAAGAGTTGCGCCTCGAGAGCACGGGCAAGGGCGCCCTGCAGTGGCTGGCCGGCGTGTACTACTTCGACGAACAGCTGAAAATCGACAGCTTCAACTACAGCAGCCTGGGTGGCAATGCGCGGAACGGCTACGCCACGCAAGACCAGGACAACAAGGCCTATGCCGTGTTCGGCAGCGTGAACCTGGAAGTCAGCCCGCAGCTGAAACTGCGCGGCGGCCTGCGCTACACCAAGGACGACAAGGACTTCTTTGCCGACCGCTTCCAGGCGCCGCCGTTCAGCCCCACTTTCATCGGCCGCCGTACCGCCAAGACCAGCGCCACCAACACCAGCGGCGACTTCAGCGGCACCTATGCGCTGGACAAGACCACCAACGTCTACGCCCGTGTGGCCACCGGCTTCCGCGCCCCGGCCATCCAGGGCCGGCTGCTCTTCGGCGACACGCTGTCGGTGGCCAAGAGCGAGAGGGTCACCTCCTATGAAGCCGGCGTGAAGTCCGACCTCATGAACGGCCGCGCCCGCATCGCTGCCAGCGTCTTCAACTACACCATCAAGGACCAGCAACTCACCGCGGTGGGCGGTGCTGCGAACTTCAACCAGCTCGTCAACGCCGACAAGACCACCGGCCAGGGCTTCGAGTTCAATGGCCAGCTGCTGGCCACCAACAGCCTGCTGCTGACCCTGGGCGGCAGCTACAACAAGACCAAGATCAAGGACCCCAACCTGCGCATCGATGCCTGCGGCAGTGGCTGCACGGTGCTGGACCCCATCACCTCGCCGGCCAACCCGGCCATCGGCAAGTTCGCGCCCACGGTCTCTGTCGACGGCAACTCGCTGCCGCAGGCACCCGAGACGACGTTGAACGCCACGGCGCGCTACACCATGCCGGTGGCAGGCGGCGACCTCGTGCTGCTGACCGACGTGGTCTATCGCAGCAAGATCAACTTCTTCCTCTACGAGAGTGCTGAATTCACCGGCAAGGCGCTGACAGAAGTGGGCGTGCGCGCCGGCTACAACTTCGGCAATGGCAAGTACGAAGCCGCCGCCTTCGTGCGCAACCTGACCAACCAGATCCGCGTGGTGGGTGGCATCGACTTCAACAACCTCACCGGCTTCATCAACGAGCCGCGCACCTTCGGCGTCAGCTTCAAAGCCAACTTTTGACGATGTCGAAGCGGTTCGCAGCCGCCGGGCTGCTGGTGGCGTGGGCTCTGGTTTCCCTGGGCCAGGCTCACGCCCAGCCGGCCATCATCTTTGAGCTGGGCGGCAAGAACGACAAGAGCTTCGGCCAGGCGGCCTGGGAAGGCGCCGAGCGCTGGAAGAAGCAGAGCGGCAAGCCCTACCTCGAATTCGAGATCGCCAACGCCGCGCAGCGTGAACAGGCGGCGCGGCGTTTCGCGCAGCGCGGCGCCAACCCGATCGTGGGCGTCGGTTTTCCGCAGGCCAGCAGCATCGAGGCCGTGGCGCGCGACTTTCCGGGCACCCGCTTCGCCATCGTCGACAGCGTGGTCGCGCTGCCCAATGTGCAGAGCTTCGTCTACCGCGAACATGAAGGCGCTTTTCTGGTGGGCCTAATGGGTGCGCTGGCCAGCAAGACCGGCAAGCTGGGCTTCGTGGGCGGGCAGGACATCCCGCTCGTGCGCAAGGTGTTGTGCGGCTACGAACAGGGCGCGAAATACGGCAATGCCAACGCGCAGGTGCTGTGGGCGATGACTGGCACCACCAACGCCGCCTGGACCGACCCCGCCCGCGGCGCCGAGCTCGCGCGCAACCAGGCCGCGCGGGGCGCCGATGTCATCTTTGCGGCTGCGGGCACGACGGGCCTGGGCGTGCTGCAGGCCGCGGCCGACCTCGGTCTGCTGGGCATCGGCGTGGACAGCAACCAGAACGGTCTGCACCCGGGGCGCATGCTCACCTCGATGCTCAAGCGCACTGACGTCGCGGTGTTTCGGGCTTTTGAAGGCGTGCAGCCGGGCGTCACTTCCCTCGGCTTGAAGGAGGGCGGCCTGGACCTGGCCTACGACGAGCACAACGCCAAGCTGGTGAGCCCGGCGATGCGCGCGCGCGTGGACGCAGCCAAGGCGGAGATCGTGGCCGGGCGGCTGAACGTCATTGACTGGACTGTGGCCAAGGCCTGCCGCTGAGTTTGCCAATAAGTTTGCCGCTGAGCCTGCGGCCTAGACTCGGTCCCCATGCGCACGCTGAACCTGGGCTTCCGGCCCTATGCGGAAACCGAAGCCGCGATGCGGGCCTTCACTGCCGCACGCACGCCTGAAACTGAAGATGAAATCTGGCTCGTCGAGCATGAGCCCGTCTTCACGCAGGGTGTGGCCGGGCGCGATGCACATGTGCTGGCGGCAGGCGGTATCCCGGTGCTGCGCACCGACCGCGGCGGCCAGGTCACCTACCACGGCCCCGGGCAGGTGGTGGCCTATCCGCTGGTGGACTTGCGCCGGCTCGGCATCTACGTCAAGGAATATGTCTTCCGCATCGAAGAGGCCGTGGTCAACACGCTGTGGGAGTGTGGCGGCGTGGTGGGCCACCGCGTGAGGGGCGCGCCGGGCATCTACGTGCGCCTGGCCGACCCGTACAGCCACGCCCGACTGCACGCCCAACAGCACGCCCAACTGCACGCCCAACAGCACGCCAAGCCACCAGGCGCTGGTCCGGGCCTGGCCTTGGACGCGTTCCAGGGTCTGGGCAAGATTGCTGCCTTGGGCATCAAGGTCAGCCAGCACCGCGCGTACCACGGCGTGGCGCTGAACGTCGCGATGGACCTGGAGCCCTTCACCCGCATCGACCCCTGCGGCTACGCCAACTTGCGCACCGTGGACCTGCAAACGCTGGGCGTGCAGGCCCGTTGGGCAGAAGTCGCGGAGCAGCTGGCCCGGCAGCTTCGCGAGAGGCTCAGCGGCTGAGCCCCCGATGGCATGTGCGCGCCGCGTCGCGGTGCTGGCGCAACGCTTGTTCACCACCGACCACCGCCGCGCCGGGCCGCTACAGTCGCCCGGGCCTGGCATGGGCCGGGCGTGGAGAGACGCGGTGATCCATCTGGAACAGCCCGATGAGTGGCTTGCCGAACTCGCGAAGCTCGGCGAGACAAGAACCTGGGAGGCGGGCACGATGGTCGTCACCGAAGGCGAGGTGGCTGACTGCATGTTCATCATCCACGCGGGTGAACTGCGGGCCTTGGTGGCGGGCGATGGCGGGCGTGTCGTGGAACTCAACACGCTGGGTGCGGGTGAGTTTTTCGGTGAGCTGATGCTCAGCGGCGAGTGCCGTTCCGCCAGTGTGCAGGTGACTGCTCGGGCGCGGCTGACGCGCGTCACGCGCAGCGAAGTAGAGCGCGTGCTCGCCCTGCGGCCCGACCTGGCCTTCCACCTCATCCAAAGCCTGGTGGACCGCGTGCGCACGCTGACGCGAACGGTGGGCCAGCTGGCGTCGGCTGACGTCTATGGGCGGCTGGTGGGCCTGTTCGACGCGCTGGCGGTGGACCAGCATGGCCAGCGCGTCGTGCCGGGGCCGTTGACCCAGGCCCGCATCGCCGAGCGCCTGGGCGCGTCGAAGGCGATGGTCAACCGGCTGCTGCAGGACCTGGTGCGCGGCGGCTACATCGAAGTGGCGCGCGAACACATCGTGCTGCTCAAGAAGTTGCCGCCGAAGTGGTGAGGCCGGCCGGGGCGGCCATGATGGTGCGAAAGAGGGGGATGCGCTGCTGCAGCTGCAGCGCGCCCTCGGGCGAGCCGGTGCGCCGCAGCGACACCGTGCGAACGGTGTTCTGCAGTTGCGCCAGCAGATCGACTGCGCGCGGGTCGCCCAGCGCAGTTCCGATCTCGACACACGCCCACTGCGATGCCAGACCATGCTCGGACGAGGTGAGGGGCAAACCAGGCCGACCGGCCGCCATCGCACGCTGGGCGCCTGCCCGCGCTGCGGCTGCATCGCCCAGCGCCAGATCCTGTCGCGCCACCATGGCCTCCATCTCAGCGATGTCGGGGCCGTCTGGCGCGAGGCTGGCAAACAACGCGCGTGCCTGCTCGTAGGCGCTGCGCGCAGCCTGGGCATCGCCCAGCTGGGCGTGGGCGTCGCCTGCGGCAGCGTGTGCGTGCGCCGGATGGAACAGGTCGCCGCTGGCCTGATAGCTGGCCACGGCCTGCGCCAGGCTGACCAGGGCCCGCATGGGCTCGAGCTGGGCCAGGTCGACGCGGGCGGATTGATGCAAGGCAACGCCCAGGCGCCTGATGTCGCCCATTTCCCGGCTTCGATCTGCCAGGCGCGCGATCAAATCCGTCGCAGCGGCCCAATCGCCCAGGTACTGCGCATGGACGCACAGGGCATTCAGAGCGCCCAGCTGCAGCCGGCGGAACTGGCTGCCGTGGTGGGTTTCGGCGCGGGTCAGCGCCCGGTTCAACAACTCACCGGCTTCGGTGAGCTGCTCGGCCTGAAGCGCCACGACGCCGGCCATCACGAGCAGCTGCAGCTCCCGAATCGGCTGCGTGTCGCGCACGCGTTCGGCATGGACCTGGCCCGCTGCCTGATGCGCGCGCGAGCCGTCGTGGTCGCCACGGCGCCCGAGCCGCTCGCACAGATAGCCGTGCGCCCAGGCCGCGACATCGTCATTGCCGATGGCGACGGCCTGTGCCAGGGCTTCGCTGGCGAGCGCAAACCCGTCGTCCGGCCGGCCCTGGCCGTCGGCAAGCACCGCGCGCGCCATGGTCAGCTCGGCCAGCCGATGCGGGTCGGGGTGACGGGCCAGCAAGGTCAGCGAGTCGTCGATGGTGCGGCTCTGAAGTTCGCGGTTGCCCGTCAGGTCGGCAAGCCCGCGCAAGCTGCGCAGCATGCGCAGCCGAGGACCCACGTCGTCCGCGGCCACGAGCTTGAGCGAACGCTGCAGGCAGTCGATGGCCAGCACATTGGCGAATCGTTGCTGCGCCTGTGCGGCGGCGCGTTCGTAGCAGTCGGCCGCCAGTGGGTGGTCGCCGGCTCGCTCGGCATGTTCGGCGGTGATGGCCAGAAACTCCGGTGCGCGGCCCTCGGTGCGTTCGGCCAGCCAGCGCGCCACCGCGGCGTGCCCGCGGCGGCGGTCGTCCTTCAGCACGGTGCCGTAGGTCACCTCGTGCAGCAGGTGGTGGTCGAACTGGTGCTCCGCCGTGCCTGCGAAGGCACTGGGCTCGTGGGGCTTGACCCAACTGCGCATCTGCAGTTCCGGGATCGAGCCCACGGCCGCGGGGTCGATCTGCTCCAGCGCCGCGTCCCAGAACACGTGGCCGACGATGCTGGCGCGCTGCACACCTTCGCGCTCGGCGGCCGGCAGCGCGTCCAGCCGCGCCTGCAGCAGGCCCACCAGCGTCGTCGGCAGCTTGAGTTGATTCAGCCGCTCGGGGTCGAAGTGCCATTGCGCGCCGTCGCGCTTGACGACGCCGTCGTCCAGCAGCCGCCGCACCAGTTCTTCCATGTAGTACGGGTTGCCTTCGGCACGGTCTGACAGCAGCGCCCGCAGCGCCGCCGGCACGGGCTGCAAACCGGGCAGCAAGGCCGCGGCCAGTGCGTCGCTGTCTGCGGCAGGCAGCGGCGTCAGCGTGATGCGTGCCGGGTCGGTGTCGCTGCCCGCGCCAGCTTCGCCCCAGCCCGGCCGTCGCACCAGCAGTTCCGGACGCGTACTCATCAGCAGCGTCAGCGGCAGCGCGCGACCCCGCGTCATCAGGTGCGTCAACGCGTCGAGTGAAGCCTCATCGGCCGCGTGCAGGTCTTCGATGACCAGCACCAGCCCTGCGCTCTGGCGGGCCAGGCCGTCCAGCCACGCCAGCCACGCTGCCAGCGCGCGGTCGCGCAGCGCCCGTGCGTCCAGGCCGCGAAGGCCCGGTGCGTCGCCGAAGTCCAGGCCGATCAGTTGGCCGATCAGCTGGGCCTGAGTTTCGGCGTCGGCGTGCGCAGAAAACGCGGGTATCAGCCCGGCCAGCAGCTTGCTGCGCGCCGTGTCGGCGCTGTCGCTGTCGGCGATGCCGCAATGCCCGGTGACGAGCTGGCGCAACAACCCCCACGAGCGCAAGCCGTCGCGTGGCTGCGCGCGGGCGTGCAGCAGAGTGAAGCCGCCTGCTTGACCGCCGACTCGGCCATCCGGCTGGCTGCTGATCTGCCCGCTCGCCTCTCCCTCCAGCGCCTCGTGCAGCAACCGGCTCTTGCCCAGGCCGGCATCGCCCACGACGGTGATGGCCTGCAGCCCGCCGCCCGGGGCGCTGACAGCGCTTTGGGCGATGGCCTGGCGCAGCCGCGCCAGTTCGGCGTCGCGCCCCACCATCGGTACCTGCAGACCCTCGATGCCGCGTTCTGCGCCGCCACTGCCGGCGGCGGCCGGCGCATGCACGAGCCAGGTCTGCACCGGCCGCTCCAGACCCTTCAGCTGCAGCAGCGGCTGCGCGTCGGCGATGAAACGGCCGCGCACCAGCGCCCAGGTGTCGGCGCTGACGCGCAGCGCACCCGGCGGCGCCGACTGCTCCATCCGTGCGGCCACGTTCACCGCGTCGCCTGTCAGCGTGTCGTCGTCTTCGTGTCCGGCGCCGAAGGCCACCTCACCGGTGTGCACGCCCACGCGCAAGGCCAGGCCTTGCAGGCCGGTCAGCACCCGCAGTCGTTCGGCCTCCAGCACGCCCGCAGCCAGGATGTCCAGACCAGCCTGCACAGCCTGCGCGGCATCGTCCTCGTGCCCGCCCTGGGTGCCGAATGCGGCCTTGAGGCCGTCGCCGGTGAACCGCATGACACGCCCGCCACACGCCTGCACACAGGCGGCGGCGCGCTGCAAAAAACCGCTGAAGATCGAGATCACGTCTTCGGGGTCCATGCGGCCGGCCAAGGCGGTCGACTCGACGATGTCCACGAACAGCACCGTCACCTGGGCCCGGCGGACCGGCGCCGCATGTTCGATGCTGAACAGACGTTGCAGCAGCGGCGCGGTGGCCATGTCGGTCACGGCGTCACCGAGCAGCCCGCGCTGGCTTTCAAGGGCTGCGATGGCCTGGCGCAGACGGTCGGGTTCGGCATCCGGCACAGATGCCGCTGGCAGGTTACTCATGGCGGCTTTTCGAATGTGGGCAGGCGCGAGAGGACTTTGTGTCGACTCATGTTACGGGCGCCCGGACCATTCGCACGCCATCAGG
>Ga0209591_10000783_pt1 | contig 40650 bp, 41 predicted proteins | sample MAT01_FD_187207 | JGI IMG/M metagenome (GOLD analysis project Ga0209591, IMG submission 187207) | Freshwater microbial communities from Lake Fryxell liftoff mats and glacier meltwater in Antarctica - MAT-01 (SPAdes) (version 2) | ecosystem: Environmental > Aquatic > Freshwater > Ice > Liftoff... | reverse complement strand
CGATACACCGATGTAAGGAAGTGCAAAAGCTATGGACTAAGTGGGAAAATATGGGTTTGTACATCTTTTTTTTGCCCCCATACTGCTCCGAGATGAACCCAATTGAATTGGAGTGGCAGCACCTTAAAAAAGATGAACTATGTGGGCAAATTTTTGATGATGAGTTAGATATCGCTTACGCCGTGATTGATGGCGTTAAAGCTAGGGGAGAAAAAGGGAACTACAGCACACAACGTATTAAATTTGACTCTAATCGCTCTGGTTAAGGTTTCGTTACATAGTTATAAATCTTCCCGCCCACCTACTTAGTACTGATTGATGGACATCAGATGGCGATTAGTTATTTTATCGCCCAAATGGCTAAAGCCAAGAATATCCCAGTGGTCATTGATGGTGGTAGTTGGAAACCTGGATTTGAGCAAGTTCTGCCATTTGTAGATTACGCCATCTGTTCGGCTAATTTTTATCCCCCAAACTGTCAGACTGGAGAAGAAGTTTTTGCCTATCTGGGACAATTTGACATTCTTCACATCGCCATTACCCACGGACAAAAACCAATTGAATACTTGAGTTACACTAAAACTGGTATCGTAGATGTGCCGCAAATTCAAGCGGTTGATACCTTAGGAGCCGGAGATATTTTCCACGGTGCTTTCTGTTATTACATTTTAAAGGAAAGTTTTACTGATGCACTGGCATTAGCAGCTAACATTGCTGCTGATTCCTGTAAATTTTTAGGCACTAGGTGCTGGATGGATTTAAAGTGCTGAGTAGTCAGCTTAATTAAGTTAGATCAGGCCAAATTAATGAAAGACTTACAAGAAATATTAGCGATCGCTCGTGAGGTAGGTTGGGGCGCAGCAGATATACTGCGCTCATACTACCACGGCACTGCAAAAGACCCTAACTTAGAAGTACAATATAAACAGAATGAGCCTGTTACCGTTGCCGATGTAGCTGTGAGTCAATACATTTTGCAGAGGCTACAAGGAACTTTGGGTAATGAAGATTTTGCTTACATCAGTGAAGAAACATACCAATCGCCAAGTAGTGTAGCCCAGCTTTCCCCTTCTTGGGTATGGATAATTGATCCTTTGGATGGCACACGAGACTTTATTGAAAAAACTGGAGACTATGCGGTTCATATCGCTTTAATAAAGGAAACACGCCCAGTATTAGCAGTGGTGGTAGTACCAGAGGCAGAAAAGCTGTATTACGCTATCAAAGGTGGTGGTACGTTTGTAGAAACCCGTGAAGGTTCTGTTCCTTTACAAGTGTCGTCAGGCAAACGAGTTGAGGATTTAACCTTAGTCGTTAGTCGCTCTCACCGCAACCAACAATTAGATTATTTACTACAACACCTACCCTGTCAAAATCAGAAAGCTGTGGGTAGTGTAGGCTGTAAAATCGCCACAATTGTCGAGCAACAGGCGGACATTTACATTTCCCTTTCCGGTAAGTCTGCCCCCAAAGATTGGGATATGGCAGCCCCAGAATTGATTTTAACAGAAGCTGGTGGTAAATTTACGCACTTTGACGGCACTCCGTTGCAGTACAACACCGGAGATATCAATCAGTGGGGAGGTTTACTGGCTTGTAACGGTGAATATCACGAGGTGCTTTGTCAGGAAGCAGAGAGGATTTTAGCGCAGTTTGACCATAGCTAAAACCTGGGTATTAGGTTAATTTGCAAAACACTAACTGCCTGAGCGATCGCTAGTTGATACCGATTTGCTTTTAAAAGTATAAATATGTTATGTATAGTACAAGTAAGAAAAACTTGCTCTTAGAAAGTTTGCAAATCTGCCATATAAGTATTATTTGGCGATAAAGTTTAGCATGAGACAATCTTCAAAGATTGAAGACTATGCTAAAATCAGGAGTATAAAGATTATTTTCGGTTGAGTAACTCGTTTTGATTTTTAAAAAGCGTCTCTCCGAATTTAACCCTCTACACTGGCTGAATTCGGGGAGTTTTATGTCAATTTATGTCGGAAACCTGTCCTATCAGGTTACGGAAGAGGACTTAAAGCGGGCTTTTGCAGAATACGGAGAAGTGGGTCGTGTTCAACTGCCTACAGACCGGGAAACAGGCCAGCCGCGTGGGTTCGCTTTTGTGGAGATGAAAACAGATGCAGAAGAACAAGCTGCCATTGATGCACTTGATGGTGCTGAATGGATGGGACGTGCCTTGAAAGTCAACAAAGCTAAACCTCGTGAAGAAGGAAGCGGTTCCTCTCGTGGTAGCTGGGGTGGGGGTAATGCCCGCCGCAACAATCGCTACTAAGTCGATTTCTAAAAATTTCACATTTAGAGTCTCCAGCAAATAAAGCCAAAGGCTAAGGTTTGGTGGAATGTTTTGTATTGTATTTAGCTTTGAACTATTCATCCACATAAAGGGGGAATGAGAATGACACAAGTGGTTTTAGGGGAGAATGAAGGTATTGAATTAGCCTTGCGAAGATTTAAGCGGGAAGTTTCCAAAGCAGGGATTTTCCAAGATATGAGAAAAAAACGTCACTTCGAGACGCCTATAGAAAAAGAGAAGCGTAAAGCAATTGCTAGGCACAAGCAACGCCGTAAACAACGTTCTAACTTCAGCTAACAAGCCCAAGCATATTTGCCTTTCGATTTCACATCCAACTAGTATTTCTTTATAGTAGTGACACCTCCGGTAAGCCACAAGTAATTAGAAATACATAAATAAACAACACGATTGCAGTAGCGCTGTATTTACTTTCAGCGCTAATAACTATATATAGGCATATAAACGTAATATAGTTTATTGAGTTCCATTTGCGGAACTTGCAGCAATGTAAACATATCTTATTGTATAGCAATCCGATTTGATTTCTGAAATTATTTGCGTAGGCTGGGAGTGGGGAGTAGGGAAGAAGTCTCTTTGAGTTGTACTGAGTTTGTTCAAAAATCAAATATGAGTCCTATATATAGATCAAAGTATTGTAGATACCATGAGTCTGCAATCCTTGTCTCTAGATTTTCAGGAAAATGTTACGACTATATCATTTATTACTAGGTTCTATTTTGCTGGTGTTAACGCCGTTGGGAGCAAAATTTGTTCTCTCTCAATTTTCTGCAACCAAAATAGCAAAACCCCCTACCGTCGCAAAACTTCCTAACCCTAGTGAGGCAAATATCTGGCAGAAAATCCTGGGAAATGCCGCTGCTCCCACTAACTGGCAAGTTGCTGCTTGTAAAGGAAATGCACCCTTGTTATGTGTCTCCTCCAAAGGGGAACTTTTGGGTACAGTTGAGATTGGCGTTTACCCACTAGCAAATAATCAGGATTTCCAAAAGAACCTGCTAGCAGCTGGTATTCCACCTGGGAACAAGGTGGACTACCAAAGTTCCAAGTATCAAACCCAGGTATTGGCAGCACTCAAGATTTGGGTTGCAGACTACTACGCTACTTTTGTAAAAGACCGTCAGGGTGGATATGGAAAAGAGATTACTTTCTCAGCGTACCCGGCGCAAGCGGTATCCATTGGAAAGCTTCAAGGACTGCGCTATGGGTTTGCCGGACTCAAGCAACAAGGTGGAGTACAAGAGCAACATATCGGTCATGTTGCCTTTGATGGCACTAAACTTTACGTAATTACCACTGCCTTTGATCCAGGTTCGCAAACAGGTAAGTTTGAGAAACTGGAAAACTTGGCTATTTTTCAACCTTACTTATATGCGATCGCAGCAGATTTGCGTTTACCTTAAAGTAAGAACCGATCTAGAAACTATGCTGCAATTATCTGTATTTGCTGAAAACTTTTTTGCAACATCGGGGCAATTATATCGGCAGGGACAGGACGACTGAAGTAGAAACCCTGGCCTTCATCACATCCACGCATTCGCAGGTAGTCAAGCTGTTCTTGGGTTTCCACACCCTCTGCCGTAATGTTCAACCGCAGACTCTTTGCCAGGGCAATGATCGCATCGGTGATGGCGGCGCTATCAGGATTGGACGTGACATCCTGCACAAATGACCGATCAATCTTAAGCATATTCACAGGAAAGCGCTTCAAGTAATTTAGGGAGGAATAACCAGTACCGAAGTCGTCTAGAGCCAAGCATATACCCAGTTCTCGTAATTGTTTTAAGGTTTTAACTGATCGCTCAATGTCAGCCATCAAGAAGCTTTCCGTTACTTCCAGTTCCAGGTAAGATGCTTTGAGTCCAGTCTCTTCAAGAATTTGGCTGACTACCTCAACCAGATTCGATTGTTCAAACTGTCGAGATGACAGATTCACAGATATCCGAATTGGGGTAAATTCAGCAAGCTGCCAAATACGGTTTTGAGTACAGGCAGTTCGCAAGACCCATTCACCAATTGGCACGATCAAACCATTGGCTTCTGCAATGGGAATAAACTTTACTGGAGAAATCAAACCTAAGGTAGGATGCTGCCAGCGAACCAACGCTTCCATCGCTGTAATTTGTCCGCTGTGTAAATCAATCAGAGGTTGATAATAAACCAACATTTCGCCGCGCTCAAGCGCCCCATGTAATTCATTTTCTAAAGTCAATCGCTCTTGCAACTGAGCATTAATTTCTGGCGAATAGAATTGGTATTGGCTACGCCCTCTCTGCTTCGCCTGGTACAGTGTCATGTGAGCCTGTTGCAAAAGTTGATCTAAGCTATTACAATCATTTAGTCCATTAATTGTGATGCCGATGCTGACGGTGATATGAATCGAGTTACCCTCTAAAAAAAAGGGTTTTCTCAGCGTACTCGATAGCAGTTGAGCTAGCTGAATCAAACTTTCAAAAGAAAGAATGTCCATGCGGGCAAGGACAAATTCATCTCCACTCAAATGGGCAAGAATATCTGTTTGCGCCATGCAGGTTGATAACCTCTGAGCAATTGCTCTTAACAACAAATTTGTTGTCTGATGCTCCAATCCATGACTCATAGTAATGAAATCATCAATACCAAGCAAAAAGACAGCTATAAGGCGCTGGTTGTTTTCAGGTTGCGATAGAATCTGATGGATGCGATCGCGGAATAAATCACGATTGGGCAATCCAGTTAGGTCGTCATAATGAGTAATGTAGTGAATTAACTCATCTAATTTGTGAAGAGTATGTGAAGTATCCGCCATCAATGTACCTGCTTCATCAGCAAATTCTGTGGGTAGTTCAGGTAGGGTTTTGGTGTTCAGATAATTTTGCAATGCAGTAGATGTCAAAATAACCGGTTTGAGGAGATGATGTAGCGCGTAGAGGGTGGCAGCCGTACCAGCTAACGTAGCCAATAGAGCAATGCTCATAACTCGCGCCGCCATCTCCAAGGAATAGGAGTTTGAGATGATGAAACTGAAGAGTAATGTCAGAAGTGGTACATGAGTGCCCAAAAATGCTACCAACATAATTTTAGCGGTGTAACTTTTCTTGAGCCATCCGAAATGAGCTAGGAACGAGTACAGGTAGAGCTTGTAATTGAGCTTCATAAATTCTGTTCGATAGTTGGCAAATTAGTTTCGAGTTATCCTGACAAAAGAGTATTTTTAGTTTAAAATCCAGTGAAATCAGATCCTATGGAACCCAACCCTGATCAGGTTATGTATTATGATTCCCAATATCTGTTTCTACTTAATATGTGTGAGGATAAAGTTTCTGTAAAACTTATTCTGCAAGCAATTTTCCACCCAAAAAAGAATAGTATTGATCATTACACTGTTAATAGTTGCCGTCTCGCGGTTTAAAAAACTTCACCCCTCAAAACTCTTGGGGTTTTGAGGGGTGAACTTTGGGTATTTTAGGCTAGTATCCTTGTATGTAATTAGAAGACGCGATAAATCGCGTCTTCTAATTACCCATCAATTTAAATCTCAGCTACTGCTCGTTCAATCAAGCGACGTGCTAAAGTTTGCGTGCCTGTGTGTTCATAATAATTGGTTGCTACATCCAGGAATGCCGCCAAGTAGTCTAACTTGTCATCTGCAATTTCAACAAAACCTTGCAAGTTGTGGGCAACTTTTTGTGGTGTTAAATTATTAGCATCGACTAGCCCACTCATCCAACCTTTAACCGAGTCAAAGCTTTCGCCAATAAAGTTGAGTTTACCAGCAGAATTGTTTCCTGGAATCACATCTTTGATGTTTTGGAAAGTCGAGTTTTTTTCTAACTCCTGTGGATTTGTCTGATTCAGCCCGGATATTGCTTTGCTGATAAAGTCTGGGCCTAAGGGTATTAAACCATCAACACAAACTAATGCCACCATACGGATCAGCGATTCACCACTGTACTCACCTAAAGAGGCGACAAAATCACCAATACTATCTCCGGGAATGCCGTTAATTTGGCAGAAGGCTACTAATTCAGCGACTAATTTTAATGTTAAATCGATGGTTTGGGCTTTGTCAGGTTTGGGAGTGACAGAGTTTAAAAAACCCAACAAAGGAATTTTCTCGCCAACTTTGTTAGCTAAAGCGGCTGCACCAAGAGCCTTATCTGTACTATCAACGGTTTGATACAGCCACAAGGCTGTTTGGTATCCTTGGGATTTGTCGTTGAATAGATAAATCGCTCGTTCGCCAATTTGCTGAATTAAATCTTCGTCAGTTTCACCAGTGACGGTCTTAATGGTGTTGACAAAGCCAACGGTATTTTGCCACTGTCCAGGAGCGACAAAATCTAGGGAATTTAACATCGAAATGGTCAAGCCGCTAGTTGGTAATTGATCAACTAACTCAAAAATCGATTTGCTCACAAAAATCTCCTGATTCAGAGTTTCTATCTTTAATTTCCAAAATGCGGCTTATTTTAGTTTGGCCAGAGCATTAAGATTAAATTTCTTTAACCAATCTGCGCGATCGCTAGCTGTAAATGACGGATCACGGGATAGTACTTTTACTTGGTATTTACCTACCAAAATTGCACTTTGCGTTTTACCTACCTCCACTGCGGGATAACCGCCAATTTTTTTAGTACTATTCGAGAATTTTGCTGCTGTTCCTGGTGTGCTGGTGGTATCCGAAATAGATAGCATGGCTACATCTTTACCGCCTTTTTTCAACTTCGCTTCGGCAAAGCCTTTTTTCTCTTGGGTATAAACACGCTGGTAGCCACCACTAGCACCTGGGAAGAATTTGTTAAATTCGCTACCTTGAGTTGCTTTCTTAACAACCGCTTGACCGCTTTTTTGTTGAGTGCTTTCTTTTTGTACCTGGTCAAAACGTCCGGGTGCTTGCGGAGTACAGGCTGTTGTTAGTAGTAATACTGATAGCAACAAAGCAGCTAAAACTCTACGCTCACGATGTAAAATCATTCTTGGCTTCTCCTTATACTTGAGCTTTGAGGCAATTATGTACGCTGCTATCGGTTTTAACCTGGAAAATTTACTTTTTGATAATTATTTTCCTGTTCTTTAGATAATTGTCTGAATTTATCGATGGTCAGTAGCTTTAAACTACTGACTACTGAGTATTTTACTTAACTTCGATAAGCTATAACAGCATAAAACGGATCTCCTCCAGCTGCACCTAACCACTGCAAGAAATTCGGTAACGTTGATTTATTCGCTATGACTTCTGGAGTGGTAAATCCTGGTACTGAGTTGAAGTAGCTTTTGACTAATTCCACTCGTTCTGCTTCTGAACCCTCGCGCCAAGCCTGAATCGCCTTTTCAAAAAACATCCGGTTAGAAAAGCTGATAATTGCCACACCACCAGGTTTGAGGATGCGGTGAATTTCGGAAAATACTGCCTCTGGATATTGCACATACTGCACAGATACGCAGTTGAGAACAGCATCAAAATCTTCATCTGGCAAGGGTAGCTGGGGATTTTCGTTGAGATTTTGCACAAAGTAATGATTTAAGTGGGGATTACGTGCAAGTTCTTCAGCGTTGAGTCCGTGTCCTTCCACATGGGAAAACTGCATCTCTTTAGGTAGATGAGACACCCAGCTGCTCATCATATCAAGGATGCGCGTGTTGGGTTTGAGGCGATCGCCATATAAATTCGTTAGCTGTTGAATAAATCCTTCATCGACATGGGTGACGAAGCGGGGGTAAGCATAGAACAGCTTATCGTCTGTGTCGTCTAATTTCAGGCGTTGATTCGGTTTTAGCTGCATAAATCTCGTTTTGGAGAACTTTTTTGGAATATTGCGGCAATTTTAGGTATTTTTAAACAAGCACTACATAACATATTTTAATAATATCAAGACACATAAACGAGTCAATATAGCAGCATTCAACTCTTATTAATATTAATGTTCTATAAATTACACTTCTTACAGCATATTTGGCGTCAAATCCTCCTAGTAGCATCATTACCATATTTTAGTTTGTTAGTTTGGATACTACCCTTACTACTATTTACTTCTGGACACAATAGCCTAATGGCACATGATGAAGCACTTTATGCTTCACGGGCACGCCTGATGTTTGATTCGGGTAACTGGATAACTCCTTGGGAAAGGGCACATCATAAGACTCCTGGCCTATATTGGTTAATTGCCAGTTTCTACAGACTTTTTGGGATTAATGATACTAGTGCGCGTCTTCCTAGCATGATTGCTGGCATTTTGAGCCTATTGCTTGTGTATGAAATCGGCAAAATTCTGCTAGGTAAAAAATTAGCTTGGCTAGCTGCTGCAATTTTAAGTGTGGAATTTCTCTGGTTGCAATATTGTCGCTTAAGTACACCTGATGTGCCTATGGTTCTCTTGGTACTTTTAGCTATTTTGGCTTTAATAAAAACTGAATTACATCCTAAATATTACTACTTTTGGAGTTTTATTGCTGGTTTAAGTTTAGGTTTAGGTTTCTTAGTCAGAAGCTTTATGATTTTTTTGCCAATCATTGCTTTATGTCCTTATTTAATTTGGGAGCATCGCCGTCATCGTCATCTTACTAACCCAATTTTATATTTAGGCTTTTTCGTAGGTTTAATGCCTACCTTCATCTGGCTGTGGTTTAGCTGGCTGCACTACGGAAATCAGAGTTTTGAGGAGTTGCTGAAGTTCGTTCTGGATCTAAGTTCTGAGGATCATTATCAAAATGGAGCGTTTTTTTATGTATGGAATATTCCTTTAAAAGCGTTTCCTTGGGCTTTTTTCGGGGTTTTAGGTTTGTTTGTAACTTTACGTCGCCCCCTTCCTCGCTACCAGTTAATATTAGTTGGCTTTCCACTTATCTTATTTTGTGAACTTAGTCTTTTTACCACTCGTTTATCTCACTATAGTCTTTGCGTTTATCCGTTCATAGCTTTATTTGCGTCTGTGGGTTTAAACTGGCTAGGCAATATTTATCAAATAGGAATTCCCCAACAATTACCTCTTCAAAAAGATAAAATAAATGCATTAAACCTTTTTGCAAGGAAGAATCTTTCCAGAAACCTCAGTTATGGCTTTGGTGGGTTAGGTGTTTTACTTGTAATAGCTAGTATTATTGTTCTTGGTTGGGGTGGTTCTGACATCCGCAAGTATGCAATTATTGGCTTGGCTATGGGGTTGGGTTGGTTAATTTTGCCTGTGATATGGATTAGTCGTTACCACTTTGGGAAAAAGTTTCTCACAGCTCGTTACTGGATTGCAGGTTGGTTAATTCCCTGTTGGCTAGGTTTGGCGGCGATGGGTAGCATCGGGCTATTAAGTGACTATAATCCTGCTTTGAGAGTTTTTTTACAACAAAGTGCGATCGCCTCAATTCTCCAAACTCATCCTATCTACTTTGTGCAAACAGATGGTAAAATCCAGGTACTGCTTAATTTTTATATTTCTATTCACGACCAACCAATAGCTTCAATTTCCCAAGTACCAGCTTTTGGCTATGCTTGGATATATACAGAACAATCCCCCAAATTATCCCGACCTCACCGCATTCTCGGTACAGTAAAAGAGTACCAGTTGATTCAAATCCTTCCCTATTAGTCAACCAACCTAAAATTGCTGGGTGAAGGCTGATACTCGGAGTTTTCAACTCTGCAAAGTTTAGATGGTGGATTATTAAGAGAAATGGAAAGCAGCTATTGCCAAAACAGATTAATCTAGTTAGAAGATTACGCACGCTCAGTATTTTACTAAATGGTTTTTATATCTAATGACTCTCTAGCGATCGCTAACCTCTCCTAAGATCATCCTACAATTACCCGACTATTGGTAAATAAAAGCTCATAATTAAACTTTATATATTTTAAATAAATAATTTTCATTAAATCATCTACCAAGCGACTTAATAATCTTGGGCGTTAGGATGATTTGTTGCATAGGTTAAAATGTTTTATAAAACTACTAAGGCACTAAGATGGTTATTAGCAAAAGTGAGTATTATATTTCTCCAGAAGAATATCTAGAAGGCGAGAAAGTAAGTCAAATTAAACACGAGTATATTGATGGGCAAGTCTACGCAATGGCAGGGGCAAGTGATGCTCATGTCACAGTTAGCATGAATGTATCTATGCTGCTGCGAAACCATCTCCGGGGTAGTGGTTGCCGTGTCTATATGTTAGACATGAAAGCACAAATTGATGTCATAAATCGCTATTTTTATCCTGATGTGATGGTGACTTGTGATACACGAGATAGAGAATTTGAATATTTTAAGTGCTATCCTTCCTTAATTATCGAAGTGCTTTCTGAGTCAACAGAAAGCTTTGACAGAGGGAAGAAATTTGCTAGTTACCGACACTTAGAATCACTGCAAGAATATGTGCTAATTTTACCACAGCAAATGGGTGTAGAATGTTTCCGTCGCAATGAGGAAGGACAGTGGGTACTTTACCCTTATGAAAAAGGTGAAGAAGTGCATTTAGCTAGCGTTGATTTTCGTTGTGCGATGCCTACGGCGGGCTACGCCTACGCAGAAATATATGAAGATGTATTATTAGTAGATGATAATGTTTCTTAATCCAACATTTTTGGGTCAATTCCTAAAGCCTTGAGTTGTTCAACAGAGAGCGATCGCAATTTCTCTGTAATCAAGAGGCGCTTCTGTCGCTCAGTTTCAGCCCTTTGTCGCTCAATCACAGCCCGTTCCTCACCTGTTAGCAGTAAATTTCCTTGTACATCCCACCACCGTAACCAAGGTAACTCAGCATTCTGATAAAATCCTTGCCAGATTCCCAACTCTACCCCCATCGGAGCAATTGGATAATGTCCTCGTTCATTGGGTTTCATCAGTTGATAAGTATTATCTATTAGGTGATAAACTTCCACTTGCGCTTTTGCTACTTCATAAATTCCGTAATAAGGGACTCGAATCGCCTGCTCATAAACCCAAAATTTACCAATATTTCCACCTTCCCCTTGAGATGGCGGCGTTTGATCTCGTTCTTCTGAACCATCTCCAGAGACAAATTCCAGCACAATCAAGGGCGCGACATATTCTTTCCACAGCACATAAGAACGCCGCGTTTTACCATCGAGAGTAGGCGGTACATTGGCTACATAAAACCAATCCGGTGCTTCAGCCCCCTTCTCAGGAGGATCTGTCAATCGCCAGTAGATGCCTAAATCTTGTCCAATACAATATTGACTGTCAGGACGAAGTTCCTGTAGTACAGGTGTAATCGAGTCAGTGAGTAAAATACTTTGGGGATGCTCTTGCCAGTTTTTCACGAACGTACCATCTGAGTCTGGTAACTGGGTATGATCAGGTAAAGTTAATGCCGATAGGGAAGTCATAGACTTTAACCAAAGGTCTCTATGATTCTCATTGTAAATTATGATTTTGTATACTACTGAAAGTTGGCACATCTATCGTATTACAAGTATAATACATTGTATAAAAGTAATCCAGGTAGAAAAATGAACTCATCTGACATCATTACACAGCAAAGCTTCTGAATCGGATGCTAGACAAATAGCAGCATTTTTTATAGAGCTTAACCAAGAACAAACTAACAATTTAGCATCAGGATTATTCGGCATATACACACGCTTAGATACAACACCACAGACAAAGCAAAACCTTCATAGGCTAATCCCTTATCTATGGGATAGAGTCGATGAGCAGGCACGTCAACAATTTGGGATTAAGTATGGCAGGTTCGTTGCAAATAATGATCAACTAGAAGCAAAGCTTGCCCTTGAGTTCCTAGAAATAGTTTCAGGCAAATCATATATTCCTGAAACTCTTTTATCCGCAGAAATAGATACTGCTGTTGATAACTTACTTAATGCTCATCGCGGGTGGGATAACTTCAATAATGAGCCACCGTTTGCAAAAGCATTAGAGACACTTATTAACGACAGGGGACAGGTTCCTGTTCAAATACGTGAAAAATATGTTTTGGGGATGGTAGAAGTTTTTATTACCAATGGAAATGGAATTTCCCGCAATTCTGAAGCTAGCTATAATTCTCTCCTTGAACGATTTGGCACAACGCAAGCAGTTATGGCAATTTTGTCTTTCAATAATACAATGATTGCTAGTAAACTTCAGCATAGCTTATGTCAAATTAAGTATCGTGAACTTTTAAAAATGATGAAATTAAAAGTTTCGGCTCCAGCAGTTAAGGAACTAATAGATGAAATTGAAAAATATCAAGGCCCATTACACAGGTTGAAAGATCAATCGGATTTTAAGAAAAAAGTTGATAATATGCGAAAAATTATTTTTTAAAAGAAGTAAGTAAGAATGTAGGGCACGTTAAATTTTAGTAACACACCCTACCTGTTACGATATCTTACAGCATTGCTCTACCTGCTGATTTTCATGAAACACTAGGATCATCAGCAGTTTTTATCTCTCGCAAGATTCGTTCGACTTGGTTAACTTTTTCATTTCTATTTTGTTTTTTAAAGATATCTAAAGCTTTCTCTAAAGAAGATAGCGCTTCATCTCGTTTATTTGTTTGCCACATTGCCAGTGCAAAATTAGTCAGCGCTTCGCCATAATTAGGATTAATTTCTAGAGCTTTTTGATATTCAGTAATGGCATCTTGCCAGCGACTTTGGCTAGCGTAAACCATACCGATCGCATTGTAAGCTAGAGCATATTTGGATTGTAGGCGAATGGCTTCTCGGTAGGCGCTAATTGCTTCTTCTGATTTCTTTTGCCGAAAAAGCACGTTTCCTAGTTGAAAATGTCCGAATGCGTCTTGTGGGAATTGTTTAATGAATTTGCGTAAATTTTCCTCTGCACTTGTTAAGTTTCCCTGGTTAAATAAATCGTTGGCTTGTTGCAAAAGCTGCGATCGCTCTGATGGTCCTGTGTCTGTGTCTGAAAACTGTGCTAGTTTTTGTGGTTGTCTCTGTGCACTCTGTTCTGGCGAATGCAAAGAAACTTTTGCAGGAACCGCCAATACTGATGGTGATAGACCAATTGCAGTGATAATACTCAGCGTCACGCAGCTAAAAGCTTGAACAAATGCTGATTTGGGTTTGCTCTTCAGTTTCATTGCCCTGAATGTCTCAATAGTGTTCTCATCTTTATGATAAATTGAGGGTGCGTTAGCGTGTAACGCACCATGATCGGGGAACAACATTGTTGCACCCCTGCATTATCTTCTTTGGTTTACATACCTTCGCGTAATTTATCTAATACGCTGCGATCTTCTAAGGTCGAAGTATCCCCAGATATCTCTTGACCGGCAGCTAGATTCCGCAATAAGCGCCGCATAATCTTACCTGATCGCGTTTTAGGTAAAGCGTCTGTAAACCGAATTTCTCCCGGACGCGCGATCGCACCTATCTCTTTGACAACGTGCTGCTTAAGTTCTTTACTCAGTTCTTCACTTCCCTGATAAGTACCTTCTAAAGTCACAAAAGCAACGACTTCTTCACCTTTAAGTTCATCCGGTTTACCCACTACCGCCGCCTCTGCAACCGCTGGATGAGAAACTAAGGCTGATTCTACTTCCATTGTACCGAGTCGATGTCCTGATACATTCAGCACGTCATCTACACGACCCATTACCCAAAAGTAACCATCTTCATCTTGTCTTGCGCCATCACCAGCAAAGTAAGTATAGTTACCATCTTTGGGTGGAATGTGTTCCCAGTAGGTGCGACGGAAGCGTTCTGGATCGCCGTAGACTGTCCGCATCATACCTGGCCACGGATGGCGTACTGCTAGATAACCGCCTTCGTTATTGGGTACGGTGTTTCCTTCTAAATCCACAACATCTGCGATAATTCCAGGGAAAGGAAGAGTTGCGGAACCGGGTTTAGTGGGGATTGCTCCTGGTAGCGGTGTAATCATGATACCACCTGTCTCTGTTTGCCACCAAGTATCAACAATTGGACAGCGATCGCCACCAATTACTTTCTTATACCACATCCAAGCTTCTGGGTTAATCGGTTCGCCAACGGTTCCCAACAAACGCAATGAAGACAAGTTTCGCGCATTGGGATGATGTTCACCCATCTTAATAAATGCTCGAATTGCCGTAGGTGCGGTATAAAAAATATTAACGCCGTATTTTTCAATTACATCCCAGAAGCAGCCAGGATTAGAAGCACGGGGCGCACCTTCATATATTATCGCTGTTGCACCGTTGGAAAGGGGGCCGTAAACAATGTAGCTGTGTCCCGTAATCCAACCGACATCTGCGGTACACCAATATACATCTGTGTCTTGGAGGTCGAATATCCACTTGGTGGTTATATGAGTATACAAATTATAACCAGCAGTTGTATGTACTACGCCCTTCGGTTTCCCGGTGCTGCCAGAAGTGTAGAGGACAAAGAGCATATCTTCACTGTCCATCGGTTCGGCGGGACAATCTGCTGATACACCTTTTTGCAAATCATGCCACCAATGATCGCGTCCGCCTAATTGCATATAAGTTTCTTGTCCGGTGCGCTTGACAACTAGGACATTTTCAACACTGGGAACAGCACCATCAGCTAAGGCTTTGTCTACCTGTTCCTTGAGAGGGACGATCGCATCTTTGCGCCAACCACCGTCAGCCGTGATTACCAACTTAGCTTGAATATCAATTAAGCGATCGCGCAAAGCTTCGGCACTAAAACCACCAAATACTACACTGTGAGGTGCGCCAATTCTCGCACAAGCTAACATGGCGATCGCAGCTTCAGGAATCATCGGCATATAAATACCAACGCGATCGCCTTTTTGTACACCTAGTTGCTTCAACACATTGGCGAACTGGCAAACTTCCCGGTGTAGTTGGGCATAAGTGAGGGTACGCGAATCTCCTGGTTCTCCTTCCCAAATCAATGCTGCTTTATTTTTGCGCCAAGTAGTGAGATGTCTGTCAAGGCAGTTGTAAGAAATATTAATCTTACCGCCAACAAACCACTTAGCAAAAGGTGGTTGCCAGTCTAATACTGTATCCCATTTTTGAAACCATTCTAATTCTGTTCCAGCCAAGTCTGCCCAAAACTGCTGCGGATCGGCTTTAGCTTGAGCATAGAGACGCTGATAGTCATCCAAGCTTTTGATATGGGCGTTATGTGAGAATTCTGAGGGAGGATGGAAGAGGCGGTTCTCTTGTAAGATTGATTCTATGGTGGGTTGAGACATAATTAATTAAGACAATTTGTATTATTACAAAAATAATACGGGAAGTATGAAAGCCACAATAAACTATATTCTTAACGAATATTTGTGCGAAAGTGTCTAGAGTTTCGTTAAGATGCGCGAATGTAAAAATGTTGCAAGATGTTAAGTAGTCTTTACAAACAACGCCCGAAACTATGACACTCACCGTCGAAGCTAGCAGCCTATCTCTCAACGATGTTCATCGCTTTCTTAAACTAGAAGAGCTTTCAACTGGTTCATTTACAGACTTCTTAAATTTAGAACCGTTGACAGAGTTTGAACAGCAGGATTTATTGCGAATCAGAAACGACTTTGAACGTTACCTAAGCGCAGGTAAAATTTCTGAAGGTTTAGTTAAATTCTTAACGATCGCACCTTTAATGCGGTTAGCGGGATTTTACGATGTGCCGATTCGGTTGACAATGGAAGATAGCATTGCGATCGCTATCGAAGATGAAGACAGAAGAATTACCGGACGGATGGATATTTTAGCAATCAACAATCCTCAAAGTAATATCGCGCCGCCATTTTGGGTTGTAGTGATTGAAACAAAAAATAGTGCGGTCGAAGTTGGTGAAGGTGTACCTCAATTACTTACTTATGCTTTTAAAAGTTTAGATCAACAACCATCTGTTTGGGGACTCGCAACTAATGGACTGCGTTATCAATTTGTTTATTTAAGACGTGACGAGCAGCCAACTTATCAGTTAATGTCATTATTAAGTCTGAATGAATCTCCAGATGCAATAGAATTATTACAAGTTTTAAAAGCTATCTGCAAGTTACCAAATTTTCAGTAAAATGAACGTAAATCGCGGAGCGATCGCTGATGTCTGAACTTGCTACTAGAGAATTTATCTCTGATAATACTTCAGAGGACGAAGTTATTTTTCCTCCTGGCGATATATATAGTGACGAACCACCCTTGGAAAGTGACCTACACCGTGACCAAATCGACTTGCTGATTCGCATACTCAAATTATGGTGGCGAGAAAGGCAAGATTTTTATGCTTCTGGCAACTTGACGATTTATTATAGTCCTAATCAGAAGAAATCAGAACATTTCCGAGGCCCAGACTTTTTTGTAGTTTTGGGAACCGAGAAAAAAGACCGTAAGAGTTGGGTAGTTTGGCAAGAAGATGGTAAGTATCCAAATGTAATTATAGAGATATTGTCAAATTCAACATCAGCAGTTGACAAAGGTTTAAAAAAACAAGTTTACCAAGATACTTTCCGTACACCTGATTATTTCTGGTTTCATCCTGTGACAATGGAGTTTCAGGGATTTCATTTAGTTGATGGGAAGTATCAAGAAATTCAACTCACCACTGACAGACGTTTGTGGAGTCAGCAGTTAGAACTTTATTTGGGAATTTATGAAGGTAAATTAAGATTCTTTACTCCTGAAAATCAATTGTTACCATCATCTGAAGAACTGGTAGAACAAGCAGAGGAAGAAATTGCTCGGCTGCGTAAGATTTTACTTGCAAAGGGTATAGACCCTGAGAATATTTGAGCGCATCAGGAAATTCACAAAAACATTTTTGAGTTAAAATTTAGGCGTTGGATAGTTGCGGAATGAAAGTAAATCGCGGAGCGATCGCTGATGTCTGAACTTGCTACTAGAGAATTTATCTCTGATAATACTTCAGAGGACGAAGTTATTTTTCCTCCTGGCGATATATATAGTGACGAACCACCCTTGGAAAGTGACCTACACCGTGACCAAATCGACTTGCTGATTCGCATACTCAAATTATGGTGGCGAGAAAGGCAAGATTTTTATGCTTCTGGCAACTTGACGATTTATTATAGTCCTAATCAGAAGAAATCAGAACATTTCCGAGGCCCAGACTTTTTTGTAGTTTTGGGAACCGAGAAAAAAGACCGTAAGAGTTGGGTAGTTTGGCAAGAAGATGGTAAGTATCCAAATGTAATTATAGAGATATTGTCAAATTCAACATCAGCAGTTGACAAAGGTTTAAAAAAACAAGTTTACCAAGATACTTTCCGTACACCGGATTATTTCTGGTTTCATCCTGTAACAATGGAGTTTCAAGGATTTCATATCCTTGATGGTAAGTATCAAGAAATTCAACCCACCACTGAGGGACATTTGTGGAGTCACCAGTTAGAACTTTATTTAGGAATTTATGAAGGTAAATTAAGATTCTTTACTCCTGAGAATCAATTGTTACCATCATCTGAAGAACTGGCTGAACAAGAAACTTTACGCGCTCAACAAGCAGAAGAACGCACACAACAGGTAGAAGAACGTGCCCAACAAGCAGAAGAACGTGTACAACAAGCAGAGCAACAAATTGCTAGACTACGTGAGATTTTAATAGCACAGGGTATCGACCCTGATGTTAATAATGATACTTTTAAAACATCCTCTTAGTACCTAAAAGTAGGGCATCGTTTGCAAGCAAAACAGATTAAGGAGAAGCTAAAGTCCCTTACCCTCCAAGCCTCCTCGATAGATCCCAATTTAGCGAGAAGATTAGATGAAATCAATCGCTGGGTAAAGAATATTAAGCCAGGTTCCCTGACTGCTAAACCCTTTGTGATTGCATTTCTGCTAGAGGTAATTACGGATTCTAGAATTTGGCTGATAATCAAATCCTTACCTTCCGAAGAAGAACAAAAAGCCAAGTTCGATTTGATGACACCGATTGAAAGATATTGGTATAGTTGTCTCTTTCCTAGATGGATTAATGCCAGCGACTCCAAGTTTTATATTTGGAAACAAAAATTGATGTCAGGCGAATTTAATCAGATTGATCATGATATTATTAAATCAATAGCCCAAGATATTGTTCAGCGAGAAGGTAGTTTTTGGCAGCGTTATATTGCCGACCTTTCTATGGCAACAGATTTAATTGTTAGTCGTAACAATCAACCACTGTGTATTCAAATTACCAGTGTGAGTGAAGAACTTAATCAACAAAAGTATCAAGCTTGGCAAAATACATTGCGATCGTGGGAAATCGAGAGAGGACTTTTCTTAAGTTACAATCCCAAGGATGCTAATTATGTCAACCAGCTAGTCAACGTGGCACTGTATAACAGTGATTACCTTTCTGGTGGTAAATATTTAAAATTTTCGTAACCTTTCAGGAATTTGATATTCCAGATTTGGATTCTAGCATACATAACTTACCTCCTCATTACAGCTTTTATGGTTAACAAAAGAGAAACTCACAGCTGCGACAATCAAGTAGATACATTTGCTGAAGCTTTAGCAACAGCCCGACAAATGCAGCAAAACTGGCTAACTTACGGAGTTGATTTTGTCAATGTTTATGTTGACGATGTAGATGGAGACTGGCTAGAAACGTGGGGACATGACGAAATAGTAGGTAATTCTCGATTAGATGCTATTAAAGAGTTTTTGGTAAGTAAGGATAGTGTAGCTATCAAAGTAAGACAGCATTTAGGAGAGCGATCGCTGTTTGATTTCGCAGTAAACTTAGAAGAATCTTGGAGAATTTCCCAAACCAATGACAGGTTATCTGCTGTGATAAATCTGTTAACCGATGAAGAAAATAGTGTTGATACAGATGACGTTAAGTTATTAGATTTAGCAAATAGTCTACTGGTAAAGTTGGCAGAGATTTTGTAAAATTTGGAATTATGTTATGGCAAATTGCTTCCAAAGGCTATTTACATTTGTTCCTCATGTTTAAGCATTTGTTGCAAACGTTCAATTTTTTATTATGAACACAGCATTTGGATTTCAGTACTAAGACAAAAATGTGCTTATTTTATCTTTTTAACTGCGATTTTATACTTGATTTATTTTCCTACTTATATTTGAGTTGATAAGATATCAAAAAAATGTCTTATATCAGGTCACGTAAATTGATTTTTTATAGGACTTGTACCAATTCACGAAAATCTTGATACATATAGATTTTTCGTAAGGGTTTAGCATTGCTAAACCCTTACGAAAGATGTGGCTTTCAACCATATCCATATTTAATATTTCTTGTCAATGCGTAAGTCCTATTTTATTGCTTGTGAGAAATTCAAGTTTAAGAGTGAAGAGTTAGGCAGAAAAATTTTAAATTCCTAACTCCTCTCATTTACTGCAAAAGTCCAATTAGATGCAAGAAGCCACGACCGGTAATCAGCTCGATGATTAAGGCAATGAAGCCCAACATAGCAATCCGACCATTCCAGACTTCAGCACTGGTAGTTAGACCCCACTTCCAACCCTCTTTGGGGTACATTTTTACCATTTTTTTCATTTGGGCAGCTTGCGAAAGCTTAAAACTGGGGTTTTTCAGCGCATCAATCACTAAGTCTGCAAGTGCATTAATAAACACCGGATTGGTATTAGGAGCAGGTACGCGACGGAAGTTGTGAATTCCTGATTCTTCTGCTACTTCCCGATACTCAATATCAATTTCTTGTAGTGTTTCAATGTGTTCTGAGACAAAACTAATAGGCACGACAACCAAATCTTTTACGCCTTGTGCGCCTAGTTCTTTAAGGGCATCTTCAGTATAAGGTTGAAGCCATTCTACTGGTCCGACGCGACTTTGGTAAGCCAAGGTGTGGACATTGGGTCGATTGAGGGTTTGTATAATCAGGGCAGTACATTCCTCAATTTCTTGCTGGTAAGGGTCGCCAGCTTCTTCAACGTAGCTTTTAGGAACGCCGTGAGCGCTGAAGAATATATGAACTTCATTCGGGTTAGGAAACTGCTCAAGTTCCTGGGCTATGAGTTCCGCCATTGCTTGCAGGTAGCCTGGTTGCTTGTACCAAGAAGGAATAACGGTGTAATCAATGCCTTGAAGTTTTGGGTCTTCTTGCCAAAGCTTTTCTAAAAGCCGGAAGCTGGAACCACTGGTACTGATAGAAAACTGGGGATATAATGGTAATATTACCAGATGTTCTATATTATCTTGGATGATCTGTGCGATCGCTTCTTCTGTATAGGGATGCCAATAACGCATTCCCACGTAGATATTAGCTTCTTGTCCCAAATAACCCAACTGTTTTCTTAGAGCTTCCCCTTGCTCTTCTGTGATTCGCCGCAATGGGGAACCACCACCGATTTGCTTATAGTTTCCTTGAGATGTTTTGGTTCGCCGCGAGGCAATAAACCAAGCTAGGGGTTTTTGCAACCAGCGAAATGGTAGGCGAATGATTTCCGGATCGGAAAATAGGTTGTACAAAAACGGCCCGACATCTTCAAGCTTATCGGGGCCACCGAGATTGAGTAATAAGACGCCTACACGACCCATAGCATTTACCTTCCCCCAATCTTTTCAGGTTTTTTACTAATGTTAACAATATATCTTTATTTAAAGATAAAGCTTAATAACAAGGAAATATGTAATGGCAACAATTTTAAGGGATTGGAGTTACCGCTATCAATGGCTATATGATAGCATCTCTCGTTTAGCAGCCTTCAGTGTAGGTGGTGAAACCCGTTTTCGGAAACTTGCTTTGCAAGACTTAACAATTCACTCAGAGACTCAAGTCTTAGATTTATGTTGTGGTAGTGGTCAAACGACGCAATTTTTGGTAGAACTTTCACAAAATGTAACAGGATTGGACGCTTCACCCAAGTCTTTGCAACGAGCGCAGCAAAATGTACCATTAGCTTCTTATGTGGAAGCTTTTGCCGAGGAGATGCCATTTGTAGATAATCTGTTTGATGTGGTACACACCAGCGTAGCTCTACACGAGATGCAGCCTCAGCAATTGCGAAAAATTATTAATGAAGTTTATCGGGTGCTGAAGCCAGGCGGGGTGTTTACGTTGGTGGATTTTCACGCTCCAACAAATCCGATATTTTGGCCTGGGATATCACTGTTTTTGTTGTTGTTTGAAACGGAAACAGCTTGGGAATTGTTGAAAACTGATTTGGCTGGATTGTTAACTGAGAATAAGTTTGAAGTGAGTCAGCTAATTTTATATGCAGGTGGTAGTTTGCAAGTGATACAGGCGAAGAAGTAAAGATACTGCATGAACAAGAGCAGGTAAGATACCTGCTCTATCAATGAAAAAGGGTAATTGTTATATTGAAATTACCATGATGAAATTTTGAGGTGAATAAAAATGACGCAGGAATTAATAGACCTCAGAACTTGTATAAAGGAAGGACGTTACGCAGATGCCTTGGTAATTGTTGATGAATTAGAGGGAATGAGTAAACAAGCTATTCTGCGAAATATTCAAGCTTATTTAAGGATTCTGCTGATTCATTTGATTAAGAACCAACTAGAGCAGCGATTAACTGGTTCATGGGTTGCTTCTATTCGTAATTCACTTATAGAAATTAAGAAACTCAATCTCAAAGACAATAAAAAATCCTATTATATTAATTTAAACGAATGGGATATTTATATTGAAGATGAAATAGAAGTAGCAGTGCGTGATGCCAGTGTGGAAGTTTTGGATGGAATGTACAATGAATTTCAACTTACTGAAATGGTGGATAGAAAGCAGATTATTCAAACTGCTGTGAAGTTTTTGGTGCTAACTTATTCTTATTCAGTTAAAGAGTTACCCGCAGTTGTGGCTGAAACTTTAACTCAGCTATCCGGTGGAGAAGATTGGAAAGCAGGTAGGAGGTAAAAAAATGACACAGGAATTAATCGACCTCAAAAAGAGTATTTTGGAAGGACGTTATGCAGATGCTTTGGCAATTGTTGATGAATTAGAGGGAATGAGTAAACAAGCTATTCTGCGGAATATCCAAGCTTATTTAAGGATTCTGCTGATTCATTTGATTAAAAATCAAGTGGAACAACGGTTAACTGGTTCCTGGGTGGCTTCTATTCGTAATTCAGTTCGAGAAATTAAAAAACTGAATATCAAAGATAATAAAAAATCTTACTACATTAATTTAGATGAGTGGGAGAAATTGATAGAAGAGGAAGTTATTGAAGATGCGATCGCAGATGCTAGCGATGAAGTAATGAATGGCAAATTTACTCGCTCTCAGTTGTCAACGATGTTAAATAAAAACCAGATTTCAACTACAGCAATTAGTTTGCTGGCTTTAACATATACTTATTCGGCAAAGGAATTACCAGCGATTATGGATGATTATCTCAGTCAGCTAGCTGGTGCAAAAGATTGGATAAATCGGGAAAAATAAAGCGATCGCTTCCCAAACTTCACTTTTTTATTAAAAAATATGCTGTAGCATACTCAGGCAATTGGCTGATATACTGACCAAATTCTCTTTGATTCTTAAAAATACCTGCTAAAAAATCGAGTTGATAAAGATTGGGTAAAAATGCTCCGCCTGTATCAGCCATAACTCCCATTTGCAGGTGTTTACGACCATTTTTAGTATGTTCAATGACAATCACTTTACCTAAACCAATATTCAGAACATCTCCAGCAAAGGTTACTCCTGGTTTGATGGAAATTTTTGCATCTATTTTGTATCCATAGCCTTTAATGGCATCAACCTCTCTAAAATACCAATAACGTTTTTGTGCTGTTGCTTTTAATCCGCGAATATAAGATATTCCATTATTTCTATCTACATTAAAAAATGCCTTATAACCATCTGTAAAGTTAATCAGCACTGTTCCTTGCATCAGCGCTTCTTCTAAGCCATTCCTGGTTAGATAAGCGAGACTTTGAACTTTCCCAAATTCTCTACCACCTGGCTCATAAATCCCCGATAAAACATCCTGTTTCGTATATCTAGTATAGAACTTATCGTTATTAGAGTTTTCTTTTAAGCTATAAATTGCTGTATTAAAAGTAGAGGTTCTCTTGCGAGAAGCGGAGTGAGTAAAGACAGCATATTTAGTAATTCGTAATTGTTTTTGGTTCTTCTTTTTTTGGTTATAGGCAGTCCATTTGATCACTCGAAAATTTGTATTGATAAACTTAGGATCTTGTAAACGAGTCGCTCGATTATTAGCAATATCCTCCTTTAAAACAACAATCATGAAATCTAAAGTCTTAAGAACATCTGGTACAGTAACTCCTTGAGCGGAAAGGATTCCTGTACGCTGAATATCTGGGTCTTCTGAAGCGTGGTCTTGAAAATATTTTCTGGTATTAACTAGAACAGTTAATAAATCTTTTTGATTGAAGTTAACCTTAGCAATTGGCAGTTTAACTGGAGTCACAACCTGACTGCCATTAATGCTAAATTTATATTTTTTGAACTCATCGACAACTGGATAAGGTGCAGATGATGCTAACAAATTCTGCGGAATCTCATCAGATGTTTGTTGAGCAACAAGTTGAAGTGAAACGGGATTTTCTTGGGTTAACCGTTTAGTTTTTGACTGAGTATATAGATGATTACTGACTAAACTCACAACTAATAAAGCAGCACAACCTACTGTAAAGCGAAATTTTTGGCTGAATAGGATTTTCATAACTGAAAGAATAAATTTCTAATACTAAATAATAAACGTTAAGTTTCTATCACCTCACGCACTAATTGCGCTAACTTTTGGGCACTATCGGGAACTGCGATCGCATGAGCTTTTTCCCCCATCTTTGCTAACTCTTGCGGTGAGCGCAACAAGTTCAATACTTTACTTTGTAATTCTTGTGCTGTCAACTCCGATTGTTTTAGCGTTAACGCCGCGCCAGATGAAGTAAATACCTCTGCATTGTAAGATTGATGGTCTTCTGCGGCAAAGGGGTAAGGAATTAAAATTGCTGGCGTTCCACATACTGCTAATTCTGTCAAGCTACCAGCACCAGAACGAGTAATGGCTAAAGAAGCTCGTTGTAACAACGCTGCCATATTGTTGTAAAAAGGTAAGGCTATGTATTGTGGATGTTTGAGACTATCTGCTTCTGGATCGCGATCGCCAGTTAAATGTACTACATAAACACCAGCATCAAACCAAGCATTCGCAGATTCGCGCACTAATTTATTGATGGCAACTGCGCCTTGGCTACCACCAAAAACGACAATTAAAGGAACGTCATTAGGAATAGCTAAATCTAGTGGTGCATTAATTGCCCCATCGAGGAATTGCTCTCTTACAGGAGTACCAACACAGACATTTGTGGATCGTGGCAAATACTTAGCAGCTACTTCAAATCCTAAAGCTACAGCACTACACCAAGGGCCAAAAAAGCGAGTTACTTTCCCCGGTAAGGCGTTAGATTCGTGGAAAACTATAGGCAAACCGAGAGAACGCGCCGCAATCACGGCTGGTGCGGCAATATAACCTCCTGTGGTAAACACTCCTTGAAAATTTCCCTGTTTGAGAATTCGTCTGACTTCCAGAATTGAACCAACGAGTTTACCCAAAATGCGAATCGAGGAGAGGCCAAACCCTTGCTGAAACCCTTCAACTGCAATAGTATTCAAGGGATACTCTTTAGGGACAAGTTGAGTTTCTAGCCGATTGGGTACTCCCAACCATTCAATCTCATAATCTGGAAGTTTTTGTGCCAGTGCGATCGCTGGAAACAAATGTCCGCCAGTCCCACTGGCAGCTATTAATAATCGTATCGGTGCGTTTATCAATCAAACCTCTACCCTTTAGCGCCTGATTTAACTAAGATAAAACAATTTCCTTACCTTCTCTAATCAAATCAGTAAATTCTTACCAATGACTAACATTATTGCCGCCTTAGTGAAACACCGACTCAGATTATCAACCAGCATCGGGTTGATTTCCTTCCTGCTGACACTTGGTTTAACAAGTGATTGGCAACGCACTCAAGCGACTACACCACAGCAATTAGTCCAAAATGTACCAGCCAATCTGACAAACCTGTTGACACAAATTGATGCAGCCGCAAGCCAAGGCAATGTTCAAGGGGTGTTGCAATTCTACAGCCCCAATTTTACTCATGGGGATGGGTTAAACCGCCAAACCCTAGAAAAGTCCTTGATTTCACTCTGGCAACGATATCCTAAATTACAATACTCTACAAAACTGCTATCTTCAAAACCTGAAGGTAATGCCATCATCGCCGAAACAGAAACGAAGATAACTGGCTTACCCTCCGGTAATGGTAATAATATGACTCTCAATGCCACAATTAAATCGCGTCAGCGCATTACAGGCGGAAAAATCGTCCGCCAAGATATTTTGTCAGAACGCACCTTACTTACCTCTGGAAGCAAGCCACCGAAAATTGATATTAAATTACCGCAGCAGGTGAAAGTTGGTCAGAAGTATAATTTTGATGCGATCGTTCAAGAGCCACTTGGTGATGATTTTCTACTAGGAACAGCGCTAGAGGAGCCTATCCAAGCAAATAAGTTTCTCAACCCCACATCGGTAGATTTGGAATTACTTACATCTGGCGGACTGTTTAAAGTCGGAAAAGCACCACTTACTCCTGGTAGTCAATGGATTTCTGCTGTCATCCTGCGAGGCAATGGGATGACGATGGTAATTCAGCGTCTGCAAGTGGTGAAAAAGTAGTAAGTAACTCCCCGTTGTAGGGGTTTACTTATTAAATTTGACTTTCCCCTTTTTTGCAGGTCGATGCAACTAATACCATTTCACTTTAATAATGATACAAATACGTTGGTAAGGGCATGGCATTGCCATGCCCTTACGAGAAATCTATGTGTATCAAGCTTTTCGTGAAATGGTATAAGATGCGAGTCGATGCAACTAAGGAACGCAAATTTAATAACGTGCAATTCTTATTTAACTTGGAATGGTGCGTTACGCTCCGCTAACACACCCTACTTTTGCACTTTATTTAATCCACATTCCTAAGATGCGAGTCGATGCAACTAAGATGCGAGTCGATGCAACTAAGATGCGAGTCGATGCAACTAAGGTGCGAGTCGATGCAACTAAGGTGCGAGTCGATGCAACTAAGGTGCGAGTCGATGCAACTAAGGTGCGAGTCGATGCAACTAAGGTGCGAGTCGATGCAACTAAGGTGCGAGTCGATGCAACTAAGATGCGAGTCGATGCAACTAAGATGCGAGTCGATGCAACTAAGGTGCGAGTCAATGCAACTAAGATGCGAGTCAAAAAAACTTGGCTAACAATAATTTTTAGTGTCAAGATAGTTGTCAAATCGTTCCCGGAGTTGTTCAACCGTTAGATTCTGAGTCCAGTACTCCACCAAGGCGTGACCAAATGCCCAAGCGTTACGGTCGGGTGAAGCGGAGTTTTCCAGCAATAACGGCCAGAGAGATAAGAATTCAAAGTTGATCGTCTTAGTGTCGCCTGTATTCAAGAGTGAGAAAAGCTCATATCCCATTTGGAGTTTGCCAATCACAATCGGCAACTGTTCCACAGGAATTTGCTCTGCCAGCATATAGGCTAGGGCTGGAGATCCGGTTGAGAGCGTCGAAACAAACTGAAGAACGGGACTTTTGAGCAATGCGGTTAGTCCCTGTGTTGTCGTCATCTGAAAAGTGTAATGGTCGATGATTTTGGCGGCGGCGATGGTACGGGCTTCTAGGTTACGCAAAAAGCGGGCGAGACGAAGTTGCTTCGTAGGCGCGATTGCATCTATTAATCCCAACGATAGCGCCTCTACTCCCCAAGGAATTCGATTTGTTTTACTGTCACTCGTAACCACAGGTAGAACAAGATTACAGAAGTTTCCCAACTGTTGAACACGATACTCAGTGGCTTCTCGAATCGCAACTTCTTTGGGACGATTGCCCCGTTCCCAATTATAAGGCGGCTGCCACTCGCGGATAGGACGCAGACGATCTACTTGAGTGACGATGGCAATCGCAGGTAAATCTGCAACTTCTGCTTTTATGTCTTGCAAAAAGTCCACATCCATTTGCAGGGCAGGATCGAGAGCAGGGGTAACTAACAGCAGCAAATCGGCGTTGATGGCATAATCAAGCACTAGGTTTCGCAATTCAGCACGGTTGACTTGTTCATAACCAGGTGTATCTAAAAGTGTCAGAGTTTCGCCGCTTTGAGTCTGCCATTGATAATTCTGAATGTGATCGGTACTAGGCAAAACATCAACTGCTGCCAGTTCTTCTTGAAATAGCGTGTTAATTAGGCTACTTTTTCCTGAACCTGTACGCCCCACTAGCAGAATGTTCACGGGCTTTTGCTCAACTGTTTCGGCTGGTTGAGCTTGAGTTAGGATGTCTCGGAGTGTTTGGGTTTTTGCTTTAGATAGAGTTGGTGTAGGTGAGGATGCTGAAACTGGTAATGTGGTGCGTCCGTAAAGAGCGATCGCTTGTCGGCATAAGTTTCTCAGGGCAGCTTCCCGGAATAACTGACTCAAATTCCCCAACAATTCCTGAGTTGCTTGGTTACTGTAACCTTGACTGGCTTGTTTTGCCACAGCCGCCACCGGATTTAAGATCCACTGTGCCCAGTTCCAGGCTCGCCAAAATTTCCGAGCCGATGGCTCTAACTTCCGATAGACTTCATAGCCTTGATATGCTTGCCCAACCGTGACTTGATTGAGAACTGGGGATAATTTTTGCATCCACTGATCCATGTCATCCACTGTTCCCCGAATTAGCCCGTAAGCTTGGGGGACGTAAATGTTCAACAGAGGATATTGAATTTGAGGATTGTAAATATGAGCGATCGCCACCACCAAATCCTGGCATCGCGTCCAAAAGGTTTGCCAATCTTCCCAAATGGGGCGATCGCTCTGTGCCCCTTGCAGAATCTCTTGGAGTGCGTTTTCTGCAAGGTTTGTGACATCACTGCCCACTGGTAGCCCGACTGTATCTCCTGCTGTCGATTCTAATTCTTGCTGGACTTGGGCTAATACAGCTTCCACCTGGTTGACAGCAGGTTGAGTCCATTTGACTAGCAGCCAGCGCCAGCCAACAAATACAAGGGTGAACACGCCCCAGATCCAACTAATACCCCATGCATGAATTTGTGAACCGGCGGCTACCAGTAAGAAAGTGATGATAAAAGCGATCGGGATTGCCAACACGAACCACTGCCACAGTTTTAATCGCACCATTGCCCCATACCTGCTTTGGTTAGAGTTCTCATACTGCTATTGTCCATCTAATATCTTGTGGTGACTTCTAGATTACGGCGTGTCTTAGAGTGTAATAATAGCTCACACTGGCTGCTAGTTCAGATGATGTGTTGTGGTAAAAGTGGAGATTTGCCTACCTTTAAGATAAGATTTACGTGAATAAATCACAAAAAACTCTCTTGTGTGGGTTGAATTATGCTTGTAGATTTTACGGTTGAAAACTACCGCTCAATTAAAGAACCTGTAACTCTAAGTGCAGTTGCTCAAAAACAAAGCGATCGGCAAACAAGCCAAAGTAGCAAACGTAAACGGGTGAAGTCAGATCATGAAATTGCACCTGGATATCATGTTGAAGGGTGGGACATTGAGCTTTTGCCTGTTCTAGCAATTTTTGGGGCTAACGCATCAGGTAAGAGTAATGTTATTCAAGCTCTCGATTATTTATTGCTGATGATGTCTCATGGCACACAGGAAGCGGTGAAATTCCAGAGAGTCTTTAAATATGCAAAACTAGATCCTTTCAAGTTAGATAGCATCTCTGCTCAAAAACCTACAAGATTTGAATTAAGAACTTTATTCGATAATAATATCTACACTTATTCTCTAGAACTTAATCAGAATCATGTACTCTTAGAAAAATTGGACTATGCTTTAAATACAACTAAGCGTCCACGCCGTTTATTTCATCGCCAATGGAATGAGAGTAACAAAAAGTTTATATGGAAAACTGGTGAATATTTTGCTGGAGCGCATAATCAACTTAAGGATAATATTAGAGAAAATGAGTTATTTATTAGTACATTAGTAAAATTAAAAGTAAATATAATTGAGTCTTTTACAAACTGGTTAATAACTGCTTTGAATGGAATCAATTTGGAAAGCGAAGATTTATTTTTAGCTGTAATTACAGATACTCAAGAAACTTGGTTGTTCAATAAATTACTTGAAGAAACATTAAATATTGTACAAAAATTCGATACGGGACTGTCCAGAATAGAATTTCAAAAAAAATCTGATGAACGGATTGGCCATAACATATATGCTGTACATAATACTCATGACGGGAATGAAATACACTGGCTTTTCGATGAAGAGTCTCTTGGTACTCAGCACTTATTTAAATTGGCATTCCGCATAGTATTTTCTATGGAAATAGGTGGATTAATAATTGTTGATGAATTAGGCACAAATATTCATCCAAATATTGTAAGAAGTATTATCAGAATATTTCAAAATCCTAAAACCAATCCCAAAAACGCTCAACTGATTTTGACAAGTCATGATAATACCTTACAAAGAAATAACTTATTAAGACGTGATCAAATTTGGTTCACGCAAAAGCGCCCTGATCAAAGCACTGAGTTGTATCCCCTGACTGATTTTCATGTGCGAAATGATTTAGCTATTGACAAAGCTTATTTAGATGGGCGTTTTGGAGCCGTTCCGTTTCTCCCATCTGAAGAGGAAATGATTTTACAGGGTGATGAGCAGTGCCAAGAAAGTTAAATCGTCATTCACCTAGCAGAAATGTTGCTCAGAAAATACTAATTGCTTGTGAAGGAAGTAAAACCGAACCAATTTATTTTAATAGTATCCGTAATGAATTGCGATCGCCAACTTTAGATATTATTGTATTGCCTCATCAAAACAGAACTGATCCAATTAGCATTATTGAAAGACTCATCGAAGAGCGACAGCAGAGAAAAGATAACCAGCAGTGGAGTAAAGAAGATAATGCTTGGGCTGTTTTTGACGGAGATGAGCATATTGAAAAAAGTCCGGCAAATTGGCAAAGTGCAATAAATAGAGCTAAAAGCCAAAAGATTAATCTGGCAATTACAAATCCTTGTTTTGAACTCTGGTATTTAATTCACTTTCAAGACCATTTTGCACAAATCACCCGTGATAGGTTAGTTAATTTACTCAAAAAGCATATACCAGACTATGACAAATCAATGTGCTTGTATCCAAAACCATTGAAATCGTTAACTGAACAAGCAATTGAACGTGCCGAAAAGATTGCAAAGCAGATAGAACGTAATGAATTAGATGAACATTCTAATCCCTGCTGTAGTGAGTTACCCAAACTGATTAGTAGTTTATTAAGTTTAAAGAATAGTTAGAGAAATTACTTTAAATTATTTTAATTAGCTTTATCTAATTATTGCTTGTCATAAAAACTTAAAATGTTCGTAAACCTCGCAAGCAAGAATAAAGGTAGCGATCGCCTGTCAGAGAGACTTAAAATACTAGTAATACTACACTTTCCTAGCATTCAAGGAGTAATAGCTGTGGCTTCCATCACGATTAACATTCCCGATGAACAATTGCAGGAGCTGCAAGCATTAGCACAAGAGAGTGGTATTTCGCTTGAAGATTTGTTACGTGCCAGGATAGAAGACTGGCTCAATCACCCGACGAGCGAGTTTGCTCAAGCAGCCAAGTATGTGCTGAGGAAAAATGCCGAATTGTACCGACGTTTAGCATGATGGCTCAGGCTAAACCTTAGAACAATTTAAATATCTTCTTCATAATGAGACGAGATTCAAATTGGGTAATGATACGATTGTCTCCGATACGCTCCGCGATCGCAAGCAAGAATAGCGATTGACAAAGCTTTTTGTTGCCGATGAAACTTATCTCACAAACTTGGGAATAATAAATCATGCTTGAGAAACATTTGAAATAAATCTCAAGCATTAGATGTATTTTACTCATCGGCGATTACAAGGAGCAAATTGTTAATGAAAGTAAGTTCATCAGGGATTAAGCTAGGTTGTGCAATTGTTAGCAGCAGTTGTTTAGCAGCACTGGCGATCGCTTTAAATGGAGCAAGTGCTTTTGCTGCTCAATTCATCACGATTCAAAGCACCGGCACATTATCAGGAACTATCCAACTCCCCAGAAATAATCCCAATTTCAATAACAGTATTACTCGTATTGATACGGATGACACTGGAACTTATTACCGGAACTTAGGTACTAATAATAATCCTAATTATGTTCCTGTATATCAGTCAGATTATCTACAGGTAAGAACACGCCCTGATGCAAGTCTGCATTACTTCGTTGACTTTAAAGGCATTCCGATTGTCTCCTTCGATGGTGTTCTAACATCGCCGGTTCTTTCTGGTGGCCAACTGACTCCTTATAAATACCAAGGACAATTGTCAGGAACTACATTTCAAGGAGTAGTTCAGGATGAATTTAATCTCACAAAAGCTTTCTACACTGGTATTGTTACCGACCCAGACACCGGAAAGCAATATCAGGGAACTTTTGAAGTGAGTGGATATGGGGAGCGATATAGCGATCGCAATGGTAATTTAACTCCCACAGTCTTTGATTTCCAGTCCGATATCCCCGGTTTGCCAAGCGTAACATCCTTGACTATAACTAACGCTACCTTGGCGAGTTTGAGAATTAAAGTCCCGATACTGATAAATGAGACTTCTGTTCCAGAACCCGCTAGCATTCTCGGAACCCTGATAACAGCTGGGTTTGGCATCGTTTTGAAAAGAAGAAAACACATCTGCGCTAAAAATTTAGCTTAAAAATGCACTATCCCAACTCACATTAAGTCACAGCTTGCTCATAATTTTGACAAAACTTAACCAACGTCAAGGGTAATACTTGGCTTAACTATGGTTTTGGATGTTTTTCGCAAAGGCAGTAAATCCTGCCTTTTTTTTATAAATAACCAATAGTTCTCATTCCATACCTCGTTGCTTAAACATTTCCATCAATTTACGTTTACGAGCGTGGGCTTGTATGAGCTTTTCTCGATAGCTTGACCAATCAGCCTTCTTTCCAGATTCCAAGTAGGCAATACGTGCCTTTTTCAACCATTCAACCGCGTAGTAGTAGTATTCTGCTTTACCTGCATCCATAATCTTTTCTGCACGGCGACAAGCATTAGCAATCACCCAACCAGGATTGTGAGGGATAGCAGCATTCATAACTCGGTGAATCAATTCTGAATCATAAGAACTGAGTTCACTAGCGATCGCAATTGCATCATCAATTAGCCCCTCATGCAAGAAAATATCCACCTTGGCTGATTCTGTTCCCCAACCACCAGAAGTCCGAATAATTCTTAGCAGGTCTATTTTGACACTTTCCCAGTTTTCTCCAGCCAATTCTTCCATCTTTTGGTAGTCAACAAAGGAAGGCTGGAGTTGGAAAGCAGCCTTAATTGCTAATAAAGCAGCTTCATGATTACCCAACTCCAGAGCTAAATCACTTGTCCAAATTCCCAATTCGTACTGACAATTACCCGGCAGATTTAATCCATTCTGGGCTATGTCTAGTGCCTCCTGTAATGCCTCCTGTCCGCTTAGTGTTTTCGCTAGAGCAAAGGCTTCTTCCATTGAGTTCATCTGGGTTTGAGCAGCATCAATTGCTTCTTCCACCCTGCCTAAACGCCCTAGCATTGTCAGATACTGCTGGGTTTGCCCTTCCGCTTCTGCTAAATACAGGTATTCTTGGTGACGTTCTTGACGTTCGAGAATTTTCAGCCGAATTAGTGCCAAATCATCTGCATAATCTGGCACATCTTCTTCCCAAGCTCCCCTTTCGGTGATATTCCCTTGGAGAACTTGCACCAACGGCGGATAATCCCAACCTTGGCGTAAAGCTTCCATAATCATGCCAAAATCAGCATTCCACTCATCTTGCCAAGCTTCCAAATTCACCTGAATATCAACTTTTTCTTCTGGGATCAGATCGGCACTGAGAATTGCTTCACACCAAGCATCATTTAATTCCTCAACAATTTCATCATTTTCAACACCGTATTCTGCAACATCGTCCCAATTTTCTACACAGGTAGAGGTAATCGCTTCTAAAATAGCGATCGCATTCTCACCCTCTCCACGTTCGCTAAAATCTACAGCAGTTTGCACCACACTCAGCAATTCCTCGGCAATTGGGTCTTCTTCATACCCCTCCTCGAAGCAGCGCACGGCATCCCGAAGAATCTGCCGCACTTGTCGCCGAAAGGGAGCCGAATCAATAGTACTGCGGCGCACGGTTTTTGTGGTTTTTTCCTGGACATCAGGACTCGTCATCAAACTTACATGGCAGTCAATCGCCTCAATTAGTGGTGGGTATTCTGTCACCAATTCTTGCAGCAGCCTTTGGGTTTGAATATGATCCAACCGATCAAGTAATTGTTCTAGGGTGGGGCGCTGCTCAATATTTTCTGAGTTACGTGCACAAACGAGCATCGTCGCTACAACGTGTTTACACCACCCATCAAGGTCGTAGAGACAGGTGCAGTTGACTGAGGTTAACCCACTGCTATCGAAACTCAGGTTGACATGATATGGTCTGGGTTGACTGCCCATAACATCTGCCTGAAGCACATCACCACGTTGGGTGACAGCATTGACAGCACCGGCTTCATAGTATGCCTCGCCTCGCTGGAAAGATTTGGCGTTGGCATAACGGCGGATAGTAAATTCACTGATTTGGGGAATAGACATCGAGCGATCGCCTGCGTAAATCTTTTGGATGAATCCTAAATCCAGCTTATGTGGAATGTGACATATATTTACGCAGGATTTAATAACTTGACTACCGTTTGTACATCCTTATCACCGCGTCCAGAGCAGTTAATTACAATCCGAGGACTGTCAGTTAATTGGGGACACAGAGTTTCGAGGTAGGCGATCGCATGGGCTGTTTCCAATGCTGGGATAATCCCCTCCAATTTTGACAATCGCTGGAACGCTGCTAAAGCCTCTGCATCCGTCACACTATAGTATTCGGCGCGACCAAAGCGACCTAGCGTATCGGGAACCTGAGCAGTTGAACTTGGAGAGAGGGGAGTGGTAGTCACAAGCTGATTTTGATGACGGGAATGATTTAATTATTATAGAAAAGTCTGAAACATATCTGTGACTAAGAAAGAGTCTTTCTAATCCCCAATGCCTTCTAATGGATTTATGATGTTAGCCTACAAATAGATTTACAGCAGCATGATAACGTAAAAATCTCAATTGCTTTTTTCCTTAATAAAGATTTTATGTCTTCCTCCAATCCCAAATCTTCCGATAAAGGCTTTGTGTACCGCGAATTTGGCAACGACAACTCCGCTGCTATAGAAAGACCAATTTCAGAACTGCCTCCACAACAACAAAATCTCAAAGTAGAAGCTTCTCGCAAAGGACGCAAAGGCAAAACCGTCACAGTAATTAGCGGTTTTAAAGCCAAACCGGAAACCTTGGAAGATTTACTGAAGCAGTTGAAAACCCAGTGCGGCACAGGTGGGACAATTAAAGATAACGAAATTGAAATTCAGGGCGAACACAAGCAGAAAATTGTGGAGATTTTGACTAAGCTAGGTTACAAAGCTAAAATCAGTGGTGGCTAATGTTAAGTGTGGTTTACCGCATCTCAACAGTGATCTATATTGAGATGTTTAAATTGGATGTCTGCAAATTTTTAAAGAATTCAGCATTAACTAGGGGCTTCCAAATAAATGTTTTATCTTGTCTTACAGTTTACTCGAAGGCGATATGAACTTCTTCAGAGGTAAAAGTTTTCATCAAGGTGACAACTTTTATCTACAATATTAATATAGTTGCTGTATTTATTAAAAATAAGTTAGTAGTTATATCAAAATAACTCTATATAACTTTATTAAACTCGCTAGCTAAAGTTAAATTTGTATCAACATTTGAGCGTTGAGACTGCCGATTTCAAACCTTGATCTTGCATTATCAGCTTCAATCGGGGGCAACCATTTTGCTACCGTTATGATGGTTGATCGACCAACGGTAATCAACAGTCACAGAGGAAAACTCGCAAATTTCTTCTAGTCGCTTTTGTTGCACGGCAGCTTTTCTCAGAGTAATAATTAACTGATTCACTTGATGCCGTAAATCTGGATTGTCATTTACCGCTAACATGGTTTGTCTTTCTAAAAGTTGGAGTATCAGTTCGTAGTGGATAGGTGAAGGTAGAGGAATTTGCTCCATGAAGTTAAGTTTTGATTTCATATTTGTAATTTTGTATTAGTTAGACTTTTCTCTTGTTAATGAATTGTTACATAATAAATAACTAATTGTTTACGGTTTTGATATGAGTAGCAATGAAGATTTGGCAAAGATATTGATGATATTTGGTGACAAACTGCTGCGTGTCTACGTAGCAGCTTGCCCGATCGCCTAACAATTGTGTACAGATGCTTTGCGTTATTAGTGCAGGGGGAGATGTTTCTTTCAGAAATTCCTCGGCAATATACGGGCGATCGCAGCACCAATATCTGGTTGTTTTACCAAAGATTCTCCAAAAGGATAAATGACAAAATCTTTGCACAATAGGGGCAAATCTACGGCAGCCCGAACCTTAGTCATTGGTCATTTGTCCTTGTTTTTTGGCAAAGGACAAATGACAAAGGACAAATGACTAAATGGCGATCGCTCGTTTATAAGCTTCGTCCAGCACTTCCGAAAGTGTTGGATGGGCGTGAACTAGATGTGCGAGGTTTTGAACAGATTGACGGTTAGCGATCGCTGCTGACGCTTCATGAATTAAGTCTGCGGCGTGCAGTCCGAAAATATGAACGCCTAAGACTTCTCCTGTGTCTTTGCGATATATCACTTTCGCCATACCGTCGGCTTCATTTTCTGCCAACGCTTTGGAATTCCCTTTGAAGTAACTCTTACTTGTGGCGATTTCAAACCCTTCGGTTTGTCCCAACTCCTTAGCTGCGGTTTCTGTTAAACCCACATAGCTGACTTCTGGGTGGGTAAACGCGGCTGCGGGGATGCTGCGATAGTCTATTATTCTTTCCCTCCCAACTATATTTTCTACCGCAATGATGCCTTGATTAGAAGCCGTATGTGCCAACATCATCTTGCCATTGGCATCGCCAATTGCCCACAAATGCGGCACTACTTCACCCTCTGACAGCACTGCCATGCGATCGTCAACTGGAATGAAATTGCGTCGATCAACTTCCACACCTACAGACTCTAAACCGAGATTTTGTGTTACCGGGATGCGCCCGGTGGCTACCAAGCAAGCATCTACTTCGATGACATCTACATCTTCTTTGGTTTTGAAATCTGCCAACTCAATCACTACAGGCGAACCGGGGATGACTTTTTTGGCGTATATCCCCACTTTTGTTTCAATATCGCGGGGAGTAATCAGCACCCGTTCGGCAAGTTTGGCAATATCGCGATCAAATCCTGGCATTAACTGATCTAGGGCTTCAATCATGGTGATTTCACAACCCAAAGCTGAGTAAATATCAGAAAATTCCAAGCCGATGTAACCACTGCCAATAATCGCCACCCAGTCTGGTAACGATTCTAACTTTACACCTTGGTCGCTGGTAAAGACAGTTTTGCCGTCTACTTCAATCCCTGGAGGCACAAAAGGAATTGAACCTGGCGAAAGAATGATATCTTTGGCGGTGATGGTTTTTTCACCTCCGTCTCCGGTAATGGAGACTTTTTGCGCCCCAGCGATTTTTCCCCAACCCCTGATAATATCGACTCCTAGACGTTTGAGACTGTTAGTTAAGTCGCCTTGAATTTTCGACACAAGACTGTTAGCATGATTGGCGATCGCTTGGCGATCAAATTCCACGCTCCCAACTTGAATTCCTAGGGACTTGAGGTGGTGGGCATTGCGTAACTCTCGCACACGTCCAGATGCCGCCAGCAGTGCCTTAGAAGGAATACAGCCCCGATTAACACAGGTTCCTCCCATATCAGCAGCTTCAATAATCGCTGTTTTTAAACCGCAACTTACGGCGTGTAAGGCTGCGCCATGTCCGCCTACACCAGCGCCGATAATTACTAAATCGTAATCAAATCCTTGACTCACGTTAGTTTCCCTGTGTGCTTCGCCTATTTATTCTCAACTTGACCGGCAATCAGCGCAACCCCTTTAAGGTTCCGCTATTGCTAACTCAAATTATGATTCACGCACAAATGGCGAAAAGATGGATGGTTTCAGTAATTATAGTCAAATCCATATACTTATTTTTTTTATACTCCAAAAAATTTAGAGAGCAGGGAAGCAGAGGAGAGATATTTTGGAATGTAATATAGAATTTCCCGGTCTACCGAGGCAGGGCTATTTCATTCTAGGCATAAACCGCCCAAAACTAAAGTTCCAGGCTAATAGCTAAAGTCCGTTAAAACGGACTATAAGCTTTTTTCAGTCGTCTTTAGACGACTTTCGCTATTAGACTCAGAATTCATTCTGAGGCGGGCTAGATGAGAATGAAATAGCCCTGCTACGGAGGTACATTTAGCTAAATAAATAAGGTTGTGTATCTAAACAAGGATAGAAATGAAAGCATACTCGCTCGACTTACGTCAAAAGATAGTTGATACATATTTAAAAGGCGGAATATCACAACGCCATTTAGCCAAAAGATTTAGAGTAGCTTTAAGCTTTATTAAACAGTATCGAGAAACAGGAAATATAGTTCCTATCAGGATATAACAAACTCCATTAAAGTTCAGCGAACAACAATTGAATGTTTTTAAAGAGATTGTGTCAGCAAATAATCATGCTACGTTATCATAGATTCGTAACGACTAGACAAATTTATCACTTGATTTATTGAATTATAATCTAAGTATATAAAAGCTTACCCGTCGTCTTACAGAGTTGAGTGCAATTAGCGAAGATTAGACATCAGCCATAAAACATAATCTCACGGAATCATTTGTCATTAACGTTTTCAACAATAAAAATACGGTAAACTGTGATAGCCAAAGCTGGCGTTAAATTAGCTCATAATTAAGGGGATAATACCCCAATGGAGAACATAAAAATGCTAGAACAATACCGTCAACATATTGCTGAAAGGGCAGCATTAGGAATACCACCTTTACCATTAAACGCAAAGCAAACATCTGAACTGTGCGAATTATTGAAAAATCCGCCAAAGGGTCAAGAGGATATATTATTACATCTATTAAGCGATCGCGTTTCTCCTGGTGTTGATCCAGCAGCTTATGTCAAAGCTGGATTTCTCAGTGCCATTGCCAAAAAAGAAATCACTAGTCCGTTAATTTCGCGCATAGAAGCAGTGCAATTGTTAGGGACGATGGTAGGTGGTTACAACGTCCAATCTTTAATCGATTTGCTGCAATGGCCGACTGTATCCTTATCAGACTCATCCGAAACACCTCTAGTAATGGGGGGACAAGGAAAGGAACCCATCGCCGCCTACGCCGCCAACGCCCTAAGCAAAATCCTCTTGGTGTATGATGCTTTCCACGATATTTTAGAGTTATCTAAAACCAATCCTTTTGCCAAACGGGTGATTGACTCTTGGGCGGAAGCTGAATGGTTTACCATGCGCCCAACCGTAAGAGAAGCGATTACTGTCACCGTTTTTAAAGTTCCGGGCGAAACCAATACCGACGACTTATCCCCCGCCCAAAGCGCCACCACTCGCCCAGATATTCCCTTACACGCCTTAGTGATGTTAGAGTCACGGCAACCAGGAAGCTTGGCAACCATTACCGAACTGAAGAAAAAAGGGCATCCTATAGCTTACGTGGGCGATGTAGTTGGTACTGGTTCCTCGCGTAAATCTGCCATCAACTCCGTATTGTGGCATACAGGAAATGATATACATTTTGTGCCAAACAAACGCGCTGGGGGTTATATTTTAGGTGGTGCGATCGCGCCAATCTTCTTTAACACAGCAGAAGATGCCGGTGCTTTGCCTATCCAGTGTGATGTCAGCAAACTCGAAACCGGTGCAGTAATTACCATCCATCCCTACAAAGGCGAAATCACCAACGTTACAGGCGAAGTCATTTCCACCTTTGCCCTGAAACCTGACACCATCCTCGATGAAATTCGCGCAGGTGGACGCATCCCCCTACTTATTGGACGTACTCTCACCGACAAAACTCGTCTTGCACTTGGTTTAGAACCCAGCACAGTCTTTACCCGTCCCCAGCAAGCTTTTGATACAGGTAAAGGCTACACCCTAGCACAAAAAATGGTAGGTAAAGCTTGCGGATTACCTGGTGTGCGTCCCGGCACATCTTGCGAACCCATCATTACAACCGTTGGTTCCCAGGATACCACAGGCCCCATGACCCGCGACGAATTAAAAGAACTCGCCTGTCTTGGTTTCAGTGCAGACTTAGTGGTTCAAAGTTTTTGCCACACAGCTGCTTATCCCAAACCAGTAGACATCCAAACTCATCACGAACTCCCCGACTTCTTTGCTTCTCGTGGCGGAGTCGCCCTTCGTCCCGGTGATGGTATCATCCACTCTTGGTTAAATCGGATGCTACTACCCGACACCGTAGGAACTGGCGGCGACTCTCACACCCGCTTCCCCTTGGGGATTTCCTTCCCAGCCGGTTCGGGATTAGTGGCGTTTGCAGCCGCTTTAGGTGTCATGCCTTTAGATATGCCAGAGTCAGTATTAGTAAGATTTAAAGGTGAATTACAACTAGGTGTCACCCTGCGGGATGTTGTAAATGCGATTCCTTATGTGGCAATTCAAAAAGGTTTACTGACAGCAGAGAAGCAGAACAAGAAAAACGTTTTCTCTGGGCGAATTTTGGAAATAGAAGGATTGCCAGATTTAAAAGTTGAACAAGCCTTTGAACTCACCGATGCTAGTGCCGAGCGATCGTGTGCAGGATGTACAATTAAGCTGAGTGTAGAAACAATTTCCGAATATCTGCGTTCCAACGTTGCGCTGCTGAGAAATATGATAGCACGGGGCTATCACGATCCGCGTACTATGCTGCGTCGTGTAGCAAAGATGGAAGAATGGTTAGCAAATCCCGTGTTATTAGAAGGCGATGCTGATGCTGACTATGCCGAAATAATTGAAATTGATTTAAACGAAATCAAAGAACCAATTATTGCTGCTCCCAATGACCCCGATAATGTTAAATTATTATCGGAAGTTGCTAATGATCCAGTGCAAGAAGTATTCGTTGGTTCTTGTATGACAAATATTGGTCATTATCGGGCAACAGCGAAAGTTTTGGAAGGCGCAGGTGAAGTGAAAACTCGCCTGTGGATAGCACCACCAACGCGCATGGATGAACACCAATTAAAAGAAGAAGGTGTATATAGTATTTTTGGGGCTGCGGGTGCGCGGACAGAAATGCCAGGATGCAGTTTGTGTATGGGTAATCAGGCGCGAGTTGCTGATGGCACAACAGTATTTTCTACCTCTACCCGCAACTTCAATAATCGCATGGGTAAAGATGCGCGAGTGTATCTTGGTTCAGCAGAATTAGCCGCAGTTTGTG
>Ga0209591_10000782_pt1 | contig 40680 bp, 40 predicted proteins | sample MAT01_FD_187207 | JGI IMG/M metagenome (GOLD analysis project Ga0209591, IMG submission 187207) | Freshwater microbial communities from Lake Fryxell liftoff mats and glacier meltwater in Antarctica - MAT-01 (SPAdes) (version 2) | ecosystem: Environmental > Aquatic > Freshwater > Ice > Liftoff... | reverse complement strand
ATCGCGTGTCACTCCCGGTTCATCATGGACAATCGCCGTTTGTTCCCCGGCGAGTCGATTAACCAGGGTGGATTTGCCCACATTTGGGCGTCCGATAATTGCAACAATTGGCAGTCCCATAAAACCAGGGTGAGTGAGAGACACAGTATATCACATACTGACATTTTACTCACCGGATTTTGGATTCAAAATTCAAAAGTCATTTAAAAATGTTCGCGCAGTGTTTCCAAGAGTTGCCCCCGAATTTAAACGCGGGAATAAATCTAAAATTATTTGACCTTTTGTCGCTGTCCGGTTCGCTTCACTACTCCGTGCAGGTTATTTTTGGTAACTTTTTCTCCTAAATCTTGAGAGCGCGATCGCCATAATTCAGAGCCAACGTCTTTGATGTAACTATAATCGTAATCGGACTCCATAGCCATCTCTAAGTATGTCTGTCCTGTCCAAGATTGATGGAAGATAATCTCTTGAACTTTTGTTAAGCGTGCCTGTGGCAATAATTGTTCGATTAGTGCGATCGCACTTTCCCCTAAAAGATTTTTGTATATCGTGTTTGTCAGGTGTAGGGTAAATTTTACTACTTATTTGCTAAAAATTCTTGGATATTTAGAATCTCAATGCCCCTCCAAGGGTTTAGCACCAGCAAATCATCATCTCCGGTAACAATACACTCTGCTTGACCACTGAGTGCTAATTCCAAGTATTTGTTATCTTTTGGGTCTCGGCATTCATGAATCTGCTCACTCACGTCAATAAACTGAGCATTTTCTGTTAAATTTTCTAGAAATTCTTGCCGCCTTTCTTTGGTGAGATACCGATCAAATTTGGGACAATATAAAACCTCTTCTAACTCCGATAAGACAGAATTTGATAATAGGATAATGCCAATATCCTGAGATTGATCTAATGCCTGACGTGGTTTGCTTTGACTAAACAAAAATGCACTAATTAGCACATTAGTATCAAAAACGAACCGTGGATTATTTCTCATAATTCAAAATCGATTCTAAGATTTCAGGCGTTAATCCTCGCTCTTGTGCTTCAAGGCTAGCTTTATCCATTGTGTTTCTCAAACGTGCAATGGACTCAAGTCTGGGAGTTGTAAATTGAGACTGCATAATTGCCGCAATCTTAAGTTGCAATTGTTCCCGTTCTTCTTCAGTGGCATTGCGGTATGCCTCTGCTACCTCAGAGGGAACTTTGATAGTAATTTCTTCTTTAGTAATCATGGTCTGCTTGCTTTCATAATTTCTCATCTTTAATCATGTTATGGCGTTTCCTAGTCTACTGAGAGACTTTAATTGTTGTTAAAGGGATGCCTACGGCGGTAAACTACGCACTTTTTTTGATTAGATACAGTAGTGCGATCGCTGTTTTTAAATAGCCCTATAAGCAAGTGCGAACTGACTTGTCAGCGATTGCGCTATTACTCTTTTTGAATAAACTAAAAAACCAGGGCGATCGCTGAATATAATTAATCTTGCCAATTTTGTTTTGCTCTAGTAAAAATTTCATCTATAGTCTGATCTTGATATATTGTTCTAGAGATTTCTACATAATCAGTAGGAGTTTTGTGTAGCAATGTCAAGAACCGCATAGCTGCTGCTGATCCTAGAGATTTATATAGTGCATTGATGCCTTTTACCTTAATTTCTGTATCATCCATAATATTATTTATTTCCGTAGTTCTCATTATCCCTAATGTAGTCGATTGGGTTCATTATTGCTATTTGTAACTCCAACTTCTGAGCTTGTTTTCTGAGAGGTTGTTTGAAAAGTGTTTTGCTGTGACTTTAGGCACTTTTAGATCCCCCCTAACCCCTTAAAAAGGGGGGAACCGGGATTAAAGTCCCCCAATTTGTCCGGGGTTTAGAGGGATCTAGAACTTTTGATACCCACAAGAGGACTTTTCAAACATCCTCTGAGACTGTCATCACAAGTTAAGAAAAAACGTCGAACTCAGGTTTAAAAAATAAAAAAGGTAGGATTTCCTACCTTTTACCCAAAAAAGCATTTTGTAACCAAATACCAAATTCAATATCACATAAGTTTTTGACGAATCTATCGCAAAACATATGACGAGTGTATGACGTTTAATTTGTAATTGACTTCGCTATTCCTCCCAATTGCAATCCTGGCGGATAACTACCTTCTTCTTTAATGCGTTTAATTTCAACATCGGTTATTCGCAAATTTAACTTTTGTGCCAACGATCGCACAATATCTCCCCGATCAATCACACCAGCTACAGCACCAGCGCGGGAAAGCACAGTAATTCTAGGTAACTGTTCATTTTCTAGCTTGTTAATCACCTCAGCCAGGAATGTTGATTCAGCAACAGTAGGTATTTCGGTCAAGGGACGCGCAATGCTATGTACAGTTTGGGTATCCCATTGACTTCTTTCAATTAAACGCAAATCGTCAATGGAAACTAAACCCCGATAACGTCCATCAGAAGCAGCAAAATAAACCTGTGAGGGGGCGGTTTCTAATAAATATAAATCGGCAAAGGAACGCAATGTTTGGTCAGCATCAACAACGCGAAAGTCACGGGTCATCGCCTCAACCGCCATTACATCGAGTAGGCTTTCTTGTAATGTAGTCATGCTGTCATAGCTATTGGCGTTGCGGACAGCAAACCAACCTAACATCGCCATCCACAAACCAATGACTAATTCTCTGGTCAAGAAATCTACAACAAATCCCAAAGCGATCGCACTGTAACCCAAAATTTGCCCAGCCCTAGCAGCCCAGTGTACAGCTTGAAAGCGATTACCTGTTACTTGCCATAGTGCTGCTTTTAACACTTGTCCCCCATCTAAAGGTAAGCCGGGAATCAGGTTAAATAGAGCTACCACCAAGTTAATTCTCGCCAAATCTCCAACCATGACACTGAGTGGACTAGTATCCGGGATCACAGTAGCTCCCAGACGTAGCAGTAAAAATAGTACGATACTCACCAAAGGCCCAGCGATCGCAACTTGAAAAGCTTTGAAAGGAGTTTTAGATTCTTCTTCAATAGCAGCAATCCCGCCAAACAGAAATAAAGTAATGGAGTTAACTTTAATGCCTTGCGATCGGGCTACCAAGCTATGACCCAACTCATGTAACAAAACTGAACCAAATAGCAACAGTGCCATAACTATTCCAGCACTCCAAGCTATAACAGTCCCCCATTGTTGATAAGCTACCCCAAAATTAAGGGTTGCCAACCCTAAAATCACAAACCACAACGGGTCTAAAAACAGGGGAATTCCAAATAAAGACCCAATTTTCCAATTTGTTTGCATTACATTGTCCTAAAACTAGATATCATCAGTAGTTCCTATACTGCAATATTTGCGTATATACTTATACATATACTTCTGAGCATCAATTCGGTAGTGCCGAGTTACGAAATGCTCTTATTTCTAGAATAGACAATTAATGCCTGTAAACAAACTTCTGGATTGGGAAACAGGGGGAGAAATCTACTTCCTCATCCCCTCATTCCCCTCATCTTGAGTTTGTCAGATTGAAAAAATAAAATTTATAGAACTTAACCCATTGACAAAATCTACTCATCAACAATTTACTTAAAAGCATCGACGACTTTATGGGCTATGGCTTTGCCAACTATTTCACCACCAGTAGCATCAAAGATCCAATGCACACCCAGATAAATACGACTGCTCTTATTTTCTTCGATGGCTTCTCGAAGCGTAAAAGTTACTTCATATCGCGGACGGACAGCACCAGTATTATCTGTTGTCTTGCCATTAAACTCATCAGAAACAAAATTGACAAAAATTTCTTCAGGTGTCTTGCAAAGAAGAGCGGCAGCAACCTCAAAACAAGCTGAACCGAAAGTAGCATGTCCTGATGGATAGGCTGGGAAGTTTGGCGTGAAATTGTTTACAGGCTTAGTAATAGGATTACTCTTGGGCGCACCCAATGGGAGCCAAAAAGGATCGCCTTTTTTACCACGAAGAATATTTCCGTCTCCCTCAGCAGGAAGGGCATTTCCATCGCTATCCTGACCAGGTGAGGGACCCCAACCCGCTTCCGCCTCACGAATGCCTACAACAGGTCGCCAGAAGTCATAAACATATTTCCAGTGCCATGCTGCAATTCCAGCGTCAGCCATCGCCACATTAATTGCAGTTAATAGTTTGATCTTGCCGGAATTAGGAAGTGCTTTAAATTCTGGAATTTCAAGTACAACCTGATTGTAAAGACGTGGTGGAGTTCCAAGCAGGTTAGCGCCATCGTAACCCCAAAAAATACCAATTACAGCCTTACGGCGAAAATCGTCATTGCGCTGAGTAATGTCACTTTTGCCACATTCAATTACCTCATCAAAAGCAAGGGCATATTCCTTACTATCTAAATCTGGCTGTTTACATAGGGGTGCATCAGTCACTACATTACAAAGCACAAAGGGTTTAACTAATCCCCATGTACGACCAAGAGTCATTTGGTTAGGGCTGACAGGATCGGGGCGGTGGCGACCAGGCTCAAGACTATAGTTACTATCTAGATCTGGCAAGTCTGAATTATCATTCTTACGAGCATTCAACCAAGCCACTGCAACTTGCTTGCCATAGTTCAGTGCTCCAGAGTCAACACCAACGTTAAGCTGTGCAGTTTCAGTGGATATAAATTGAACGAAGTCGGGATAAAGCTGCTGTGCCGCACAGATACCAGCACTCACTAGTGCGGCATTGCCCGTTGCTTCGTCATTGCTAATTCCTTTAGGTGGATGCGGTAGGGTTTCAAGTTGCGGATTAAGCTTCCCCGTAACTTTTGCGTAAGCATCGTGGGCTGCGAGATGAATAATCGCTAAAGCGCGAGAGGTCTTAGTTGGTCCAGCATTATTTGGTTTATGGTCGCCACTAAAATCTTTGGCAACAAGTTTTAAGGCCAAATCATTAATGTTGAGGATAGTCATTTGGTAAATTTTCCAGCAAATTAGAATTTGGAAATCTCTGTTCTATTAACCTCTCCATTCTTGAACTATGAAGTTACGCTAAAAAACACAAAAGTTAATCTGTAATTTTGATTACCAGAAAATAACCTCCAATTAGGCGTAATATCCAGAATCTTTCCAAATATCGCTCCTAAGAAATTTACCCTCATTTATCCGCCATAAGTTACCCCATTTTGAGGGTAAAGTAGGTCTTGTAAATCTTCTGGTGTTCCTGCTGCTATTGTTTTAGGATTTATAACATTGATAAGTTAATGGTTCTTTCTCCTGCATAAATTAACTTATTGAGTCCCACAAAGGGGATTAATCCTCTCTCTAAAGCCACGTAAATGGTCGCTGATGGAGTAGTTGAATCCTCTATCGAAGGTAAGGTTAATCCCTCCCTCTTCAGATAGAGTGACTCCACGAAAGCTGAAGGGCTAATGCTCAAAAGTTATGTTGCTGGAGAAAGAACCAGAATCGTTTTTGAGAGTTTTGGATTTATCGCGGCGCTATAATTAACGCCGATGTCATCGCAAAACTACAGACTACCAATGTTAGTCAGTCCTAAAACGATGCCAATGCCAACAATATGACCAAAAGCCATCGCAGCAACGAATGTTGGAATACTAATCGGCAGAATAGGGAACTTGGGGCCAACTAGGGGTTTTTCGATCCTAGTACTTAGCAAAACCATTACTAGGCTGCTGACGCTAATGATGATCGCCACTGTGGGATTCCACGCAGGGGTTGCGGGAACAGATGCAGCGGCTGCTAGTAAGATAGATGAAGTCAAGCTTTTGTCTCCTAAATGAAAAAGTTGATCTAGACCTACAAGATTATAAAATTACAAGGCCCAAAAGTTTTTTAGATAGTTTAGACTTTTTTGATAATTATTTTAAATTTGTCAGATTTTCATGCGCGTTAAAATTTGCGGCATCACTCAACCAGAGCAGTCTATAGCGATCGCCTCTCTAGGCGCAACTGCACTAGGGTTTATTTGTGTACCAAACTCACCTCGCTACGTCACTACATCCCAAATTCGGGCAGCAGTAGCCGAACTCCCGGCAAATATTGACAAAATTGGTGTTTTTGCTAACGCTAGCATCGCCGAAATCAGCCAAATAGTTGCTGACTCTGGGTTAAATAGTGTCCAGCTACACGGAGATGAATCACCAGATTTTTGCTACCAGTTACGTCAAGCTTTACCCAATGTTGAAATTATTAGAGCATTAAGAATTCGTAGTATTGAGCATCTTGACACTGCCACTGATTACATCAAATACGTGGATACTTTACTACTTGATGCTTACCATCCGCAACAACTTGGTGGTACAGGCAAAACCTTAGATTGGGAGATGCTAGAGCAATTTAGCCCCAGTTGTCCTTGGTTTTTAGCTGGAGGGCTAACAGCAGATAATATTGTGGAAGCCCTGAGTCAGGTTAATCCTAGCGGCATTGATTTATCTAGCGGTGTAGAACGTGCACCTGGAGATAAGGATTTAGATAAAGTAGCCAAATTGTTTGAGAAATTAGCGAGTAGATGAGGGACAAGGGGACAGAGGGGAGATTGTAGTAAGTATTTCCCCAATGCCCCATGCCCAATGCCCCATGCCCCATGCCCCATGCCCCATGCCCAATGCCCAATGCCCAAATCCTAAAAGAACGCTGCTTGGTGGCGAATTAAATTAAAGAATTCTTCGCGGGTTTTGTGTTGTTCTTGAAACACACCAACCATTGCGCTGGTGACAGTCCAAGAACCTGGTTTCTGGACTCCTCGCATCACCATGCACATGTGGCTAGCTTCCATCACAACGGCAACGCCTTGAGGTTCGAGAATAGTTTGAACTGCTTCGGCAATTTGGCGGGTTAGCCTTTCCTGTACTTGCAAGCGGCGGGAATACATCTCGACAATACGGGCTAGTTTACTCAGTCCGACAACTTTTTGGTTAGGGATATAAGCAACGTGCGCTTTACCCATAAATGGCAACATATGGTGTTCGCACAGACTAAAAAAATTAATATCTCTAACTAATACCATCTCATTATGCCCTTCATTAAAAATGGCATCGTTAACGAGTTCTTCAAGAGATTGGTTGTAGCCACTGGTAAGGAATCGCATTGCCTCAGCCACCCGCTTGGGTGTTTTGAGAAGTCCTTCACGTTCGGGATCTTCTCCAACACCCAATATTAGTGTCCGCACGGCATCCTTCATATCCTCTAACTGTTCCTCTTTTGGCGGTGACAAATCTACTTGTCGCCCATTGTGAGTATTGCGATCAGGTCTGGGAGTTATGGCTTCTGCTAAGTCGGGAATCAGAGGCGATTGAGAGCTATTGGAACCGTTTGAACTAGCGATAGTCATGATTCAGTGTTGGTTATGATTTGGTCATTAGTCATTAGTCATTAGTCACTTGTACTGAGCTTTGCCGTTGGCGACAGCCTCTCGTAGAGAAGTATTGGTCATTGGTAAAAAACAAAGGACAAATGACTTTTGACTAATGACAAAAAATAAATTAGAGTGCGCCAGCGCTAGGCATCAGGATCAATTCGTCAATGACTGCCTGTTGTGGTAATAGAACTGTGTGGAGAATTGACTGAGCTACAATTTCCGGGGTTAACATTTTTGAGCGATCTAAGTTGGCATGGACTGTCTCTGTGTCCCAAAGTTCGGTATTGACTGCGCCAGGACAGATAACTGTAACCCGAATGCCGTGGGGACGTTCTTCTTGTGCCAGAGTTTGAGAGAGAGCAACCAAACCAGCCTTGCTGACGCTGTATGCTCCCCAATTGGGAAACGGTTGCTTGGCGGCAATGGAAGCGACGTTGATAATTGTGCCTGTGCTGCGATCGCGCATTGAAGGCAAAATCCCCACAATGCACTGAAATACGCTGGTAAGATTCAAGTTAATTACCTGCTGCCAATCCTCTAAGGGAGTATCGCTCAAAGCAGCTGTGTAGCCTATGCCAGCATTGTTTACCAGAATGTCTATATCACCAAAGTCAAGGGCGATCGCTTGGATATTTTCTTGTACTTCAGAAATCCGCGCTAAGTCTACAGCGTAAGCTTTCGCTTCTACTCCAGTATGCTGTAGAGCCTCTCTTACAGCCTCTAACTTATCTAAGGAACGACTGACTAAGGCAACATCTATTCCCGCCTTCGCAAAGGCTAAAGCCGTTGCTTTTCCAATTCCACTACTTGCCCCAGTAATCAGGGCACGTCGTTTTTGCTCAACACTCATTGTGTCTCCCAATTTTTTGGCAGTTCCCAAATCTTAATTAATACCCAATTATTCACATTTCTCGGTTTGGATAGATTAAAGGAATCTAAAAATCTGATGATTTTCATCAATAAACTGCTATTATGCACTTCAACAGTTGATGTGTTATGAGTTTTCCCAGTCAAGACGGCAATTCATCGCCTGGAAAATCACTTTTTACACTCAAAGTAGATTCCTAAATAATGCAAATGCCTATGGCGAATCAGATTGTTAAAAATCTTTAAGCACCACAGGCAATTATAGCATTGCTACTTTGGTAATCAATTATTGTACAGTGCTGTTAATGGGCAACTTCGGTAAAAACACCAATTTTGCGGAATTTTTCATACCGTAGTTGGCGGCGTTCTGGAGAGGTTAAACGATTGAGTTCGTCCAAATTTTCTAACAACACTTGCTTGAGAGTATTAGCAGCTTTTAAAGGATCAGCATGAGCGCCACCAGTGGGTTCAGGTAATATTTGGTCAATAATTCCCAACTTTTTCAGGTCATGGGAGATAATTTTGAGAGCAACAGCGGCTTGGGGGGCTTTGGCAGCATCTTTCCACAAAATCGCGGCACAGGCTTCGGGGGTAGCAACGGTATAAACTGAGTGTTCAAACATCAATAGCCGATCGCCTACACCAATGCCAAGTGCGCCACCAGAACCGCCTTCACCAATAACTGTGCAGATAATTGGCACATCTAAGCAGAACATTTCCCGCAAGTTATAAGCGATCGCTTCTCCTTGACCTTGATGTTCGGCTTCCACCCCAGACCAAGCTCCCGGCGTGTCGATAAAAGTTAGTATCGGCATACTAAACTTATTGGCGTGTTCCATCAACCGCATCGCCTTGCGGTAGCCGCCAGGGTATGGCATTCCAAAGTTACGAGCAATATTGTCTTTGGTATCACGACCTTTTTGATGACCCAACATCACCACAGGTTGCCCACTTAGACGGCCAACACCACCAACTAAAGCCGGATCGTCACCACCACAGCGATCGCCATGCAATTCCATCCATTCATCACTAATTGCCTGAATGTAATCGAGAGTACTGGGGCGACGCGGATGACGAGCGACTTGCAATCGTTGAGACGGTGATAGACCACTGAAAATTTCCTCACGCAGTTGCATGGCACGTGCTTCTAGTTGACGAATTTGACCAGAAACATCAACGCCATTTTCTTCTGCTAGTTGCCGAATTTGATCAATTCGGGTTGCGAGTTCTGCTAGAGGCTTTTCAAAATCCAACAGTAGCGGTTTACGTTCGGTAGTTGCCATTGTAGGGGTTATGAATTACGAGTTATAAGTTTTTTTGTCATTAGTCATTTGTCCTTTGTCATTTGCAAATAACGAATGACCAATGACCAATGACCAATGACCAATGACCAATGACCAATGACCAATGACCAATGACCAATGACTAAACCAGCAGTGGTCTAAATCCATGTTTAATTGACACCCGACCAATCTGCTCCATCTTGTCTACGGTAATCTGATTGCGTCCCCACGAAAAGTTCGTGTATAACTTCTCAAATTCCAGTAGCATTGATTCGGCAAAACAAGCAAACAACTGGCGTCCTGGCACATCCATATTGACTATTTTCATAATTTTCCAGTCAATATCTAGGGAATGCTCTACAATTCCACCATTTAACACGTATACACCAGGATACTGAATTTTTGTCGCTAAGTTTTTCGGATAACCACCATCAATCAGCAGACAGGGTTGTTTCAAAACGGTGGGTTCAATTTCCATGCCTTTGGGCATACTGGCAACCCAAACTACAACATCAGCTTGAGGCAGTGCTTCGCTCAAAGCCATGATTTTTCCCCGTCCCAGTTCGGCTTGCAATTCTTTAAGACGTTCTTGATCGCGAGCTATCAGCAGGAGTTCTTTGACATCTGTTTTTGCATCTAGCCAGCGTGTGACTGCACTGCCAATATCCCCAGTTGCCCCACATATAGCAACAGTAGCTTTTGATAGATCAATTCCCAGTTGTTTTGATGCTTCTTCTACCTGCTTACAAATAATGTAGGCAGTATGTGTATTTCCTGTAGTGAAGCGCTCAAACTCTAGTTTGATATTGCGGACTTGGCTAAATTGCTCCAACTTAAAGTTTTCAAAAATAATCGAAGAAAATCCGCCTAAAGCCGTAATATTAATGCCATGCTTCTGTGCATGAGCCATAGCGTTGAGGACTTTGCGCGTTGCCGCTTTGATGCGGCGAGCCGCTAGCATCTCTGGCAAAAAGCAAGATTCTACATACCGTCCTTCAATTTTTTGCCCAGTAATACTGGTAACAATAATGCTATCGACAATTTGCGGCGGAGCGCTGCACCAAAAGTCTAGCCCCTGATCGGCATATTCTGGGTATCCCAATTCTTGAGCTACCGCTTGAGCGTGTTCTAAACTAGTCAGATGTCCAATTAGACCAAACATGTAGTGATTATTAAGCTTATGCTGTCTTGAGCGCGGGGAACATTAAGTTATTCAGCAGTCCTGAGTCCTGAGTTCTGAAGTTCTGAATTTAAATTTAAACTATTCAGCAACGCCAGTTGCTTCTCCCAGGGGGAGACGCTGCGCGAACAAGTCGGCAGAGCCGCCCAAAGCACTGGCTCCTCAGTACTCCTGACTCAGCAATTTTTTAAGCAGCTATAAGTCCGTAGGCTGACAAGCGCATAATATCGCGGGTTGTGAAGCCGATATTACTCAATGCTTCACCGTACTGAATCATAAAGTCTTCCACTAAAGCATCTTTTTCCATTGCCATTGTGTGAGCATCACCTTCTACTTGGTTCAGCATTCTCCAGACAAGGGGCAGGTTTTGGCGATTTGCTTGCTCTAGTTCAGCTTTGGATTCTGTAAAGTGTTCTTTCAGCCAAACTTCGCCAAAGTTGAGGTGGCTATATTCTTCTTTTACTACTCCCTCCGTTATTTTACGAGCAAAATCGTCGGCGACAGGGATGTAAATGTTATATGCTGCGATCGCAAAACATTCAATAATTAAAGACTGAATCACCAGACAAGTAACAACTTTCCCTTCGGTTGCCGCTGTTTGGAAATTTTGGTGTAGTCCAGAGAAGAACTCCTTGGCAAATTGCAAATCCGGGGTTACTTGCAAATTGCGCCCACAAGCTTCAAATCCTTTTTTGTGGCGACTTTCCATCTTGGATAGGCGAATCAATTCATCTTCAGATTCTGGCAGCAGTTGGGCTAGTGTGATGTAATTATCATGGGCTTCTTGTTCGCCTTCAATCACGATCGCATTAATCCGGCTATAAGCATCTTTATATGTTTCGCTCTTGAAATCTAATTCTTTAGATTGGTCTGCTAGCTGCTGCATGGTATGTTTACTCCTGTAAAACTGAATTATTTGATACCAGGATTAAATTTACCCTATGAACAGAGGGTATTAATCATTGTGCTTTAATTTAACTTAACTTAACGAGTAACTATGTTTATAGATTAACTTTTGCTGGGGGCGCTGCTCTAGTACTAACGAAACAAATATTTTGCAGATTAAGTTATGTCTAAACCAAACCCGAATCTAAAATCTGGCGATTTTTTGAGCCTAGTAGTGTTACTGTTAGGGGCATTTATCGTTTTATTACCGCTTTTTGTGGTCTTTCTCACCTCCTTTGCATCGCCGTCCGCCAGCCCAGAAAATTTGTCCAAAAATAACTGGTCTTTAGCCAATTATCGCGTTGCATGGCAGCAGGGAAAATTTTTACTGGCGTTTGCTAATTCTACCTTGGTAGCGATCGCTGTAACGGCGTTTCAGATTGTCACTTCCGCTTTGGCTGGTTACGCCCTCGCACGGCTGAAGTTTCGAGGACGGCAAACACTGCTATTGGTTGTCTTAGCAACCTTGGTGATTCCCTTTCAGTTATTGGTGATTCCCATCTTTTTAGTTTTGAAGTGGGGACACCTGATTAATACATACGGAGCGCTAATTTTACCCACTGCTGTCAACGGCTTTGGCATTTTCTTACTACGTCAGTATTTCCAGACAATTCCTGTAGAGTTAGAGGAAGCCGCAGCCATTGACGGGGCGAACCGATTGCAAATTTTGTGGCGAGTGATGTTACCTCTGGCTCGTCCGGCGTTAGTGACGCTGTTTTTGTTCACCTTTATTGGTGAGTGGAATGATTTGTTTAAACCTTTGGTATTTACGACACGACCAGAATTAAGGACAGTGCAGCTAGCATTAGCGGAGTTTCAAGAGCAATTTACGAATAATTGGCCTTTAATGATGGCGGCGGTGACAATAGCGACAGTTCCAGTGATGGTATTATTTCTCATTGGGCAGCGCCAGTTTATTCAGGGTATTGCCGCGACGGGGATTAAGAATTGATCTTAATTCCATAAAACATTTATTTATGTACTGTTATCAAACACACTGAAAAATATACCAAGCTGAATGCTCAATGCTTCCTGAATTTTGATTGGAGTGATTTGTAAAAATAACAAGCTAAAGTTGGATTTTTCAATACAAATAATTTAGAATAAGGAGTACTAAGTTTATTTACACTTACAACAATTAGCTAGCGTAGTAATACTTATAACCTTAATACTTCCAGCAAAAAACAGATCAAGTAAAAATGGGTAAATAACTATGAATTTAGAAATCGAAGACCTTATTCGTAGCTCTATTGAAACAAGCAATACAGACATCAAGGCTGAATTGGAAGAAACAGTTGAAAAATTAGAGAAAATTTATAGTTTTAAGTATAACCATGTCCCAAATGGTTTTCATGAACATCTAGAAGCAATGCGAAAAATTTCTAGAGAGATGGAGCAATTAGCTAAAAATAAAAGCTATCAAAAACAAATTGAAGTATGCAAATTACTTCGCACTTCGATGGAAAGCTTTAGATTAAAATACGGAGACTTTTTACCAAATGAATTACCAAAAAAGTTTGAAGAAGCAGAAGAAAGTATTAAAAGTATAGAAGCAGATGCAGCTATAAAAATATTTATTAGTAATTTGGCAAATATACTTGAATTTAAATCAGAAGAATTCAACAGACTTAACTTATTAAAAAACGTTTGTGATTTTCTATACAAATTCTTAGAAAATACTGAATTTTATGTAGCATACATTCCAAATATAATCTTAAAAAGTATTGAGAAAATGATGATGCATCTAGCTGAGGTAGAAGGACATGAAACAGACAGTGAGGAAGAAAAAGAGACTTTAAATACTGCAAAAATAATGGCTAAGGCTATTTTATGGGAAATTAATCACAAAAAAAGTTCCCTAAAAAAATTTGATACTATTGACGAGCTTTGGGAGTACTGGAACAATAAATATGATCAAGAAGAAATAGAAAGATCGTTAAATATTTTTAAAGAAGAAATTGATCGAGAAAGAAATAATCAAGGGGGAAGAACTCTATTTTCATGAATAAGATAATTTTATTAGATTCTGGTCTACTTGGGTTAATAGTACATTCTAACAAAAATGAAAAAGAAAAAACATTTGAGTGTCAACAATGGTTTAAAAAAATAGTATCTAATAACTTAATTTATATACCTGAAATAATAGATTATGAATCACGGAGAGCGCTAATCCGAAGGAAATTAATTCAGAGTATAGAAAGGCTAGATGATTTAGAAAAATTAAAAAATGTAAATTCCATACCTATAACTAAAGAAATATTTGTCAAAGCAGCAGAACTATGGGCTTGGGCTCGTAATACTGGACAAGCAACCGCAAAAGATACAGCTATTGACATAGACGTAATTCTAGCTGCGACTGCAATAATTACATCACAGAATGAAGGAAAAACAACAATAATAGTAACAACAAACGTAAAACATTTACAAAGATATCATACAGATACAAAAAATTGGCAAGATGAATATTGGTTGAAAAAGACTACTCAAATTTAATGCTGAGATATAGTTAAGCAATTTTCAAGTCTGAATTTTTAATTTGGGATTTATCCCACCTCCAATTAAGACGTTAGCACTGAGATTTTTGTAGGGTGGGCACTGTTTACGGATGCTGAAACCTCGATTTGAATGCTTGTGCTAGTGCCCACCCTACGGTTATCGCTCCTTAATTACGAACTACGAATTACGAATTAGTATCAGTCCTTCTCATTCTGTCAATTTCTCGTTGTAATTCTTCAATTTGACGGCGCAAATTTTCTGTTTCATTTTCGGAAGATTCGGCTGTAACATTGACTGCTCCAGATGCGGGCGATCGCTGATAATTTCCTCGGCGAATTTGCTGATATTCTTCGGATACTGCCCATTGCCGTAAGTAATGCAAGCGTTCAACAGGGAAGGGATGGCTCAACATTGTACCCTGAGCGCCACTGTACATCAAGAATTTATACACCTGATTCAACCCATCTTCATCCAATGCCTGATAATTTTCTGACTGCTTGATAAACTCTTGTAAACTACATTCATTGGCATATTTGTTACTACCGCCAGAGAGTTTCATCATCGTTGACATCACAGGATTCAAGTCATCCATTACCAGTAGTGCGGCACGATCTGACGATAACTCAGCTTTCCGCCGCCACTCAAAAAAGGCGTAAATCAAGCCTTGAGAGACAAAATTACCGATGCCAAAGGTCAATTCTCCCAAGACAGAAGCAGCACTCATTGCCCACATCGCCATTTGAATTAAAATAGTATGACCACATTTAATATGCCCCAGTTCATGGGCTAGCACCACCCGAATCTCGGCTTCGTCTAGTAAGTCTAGTATCCCTGTATTTATGACTATGTAAGGATTCTCTTGCCCTAATGCATAGCTATTTGCTTGGGGATCTTGCAAGACAAACAGTGCAGGTTCTGGGTAAATGTCCAAATCTCGGACACATTCCCGAAATATCTGGTGAATAGTGGAATATTGGCGCGGCCCGACTTGGATGGCGCTACCCATTAGATAGACTAATTGAGGGCGTTCGTAGACAAATTCCACAAATTTACGAGCGATTAAATCAAATCCCGGTAAATTTCGTAAAGCTTGCTCGGCTTGGCGATCTAGTGGATGCCTGAAGGCTTCGCTGGAAATTCCTGTGTAAGTTGGCATAATTTAGGGTATTGGTGATTTGTCATTGGTCATTGGTCATTGGTCATTAGTTTTGGACTAATGAGAAAGAACAACATAATAGAAATGGGGCAATTGGAAGTAAAAGTCACTTTGTATGGAATTAAAAGCGTGTGATTGAGGCAGAAGTTCATTTGTCACTACATAACTTTTTGCGATCGCAAGCGGGGTTCCCTTCCTGGCCCCATCATTTGACGATGGCACGGTTGGTAGCACGCGCCTTGCGCCTGGGACGTAGCGCCTTAATTCAAGTCGGGGCGGTTTGTGGCTATCAAGGGCGGTATCGTACTAGTTTTATCGCATCAGCATTGATGTGGCACGGGTCTGTAATCATTGTTGCTCAAGAAGAGGTGCAACAACTCCTGCTGCGAGTGGAAATTCCTCGGTTACAGCAGTGGCTACCAGCCAACAAACCGATTAGGACAGGTGACGCTTGGCCGGATGCTGAATTTCAAGGGCTACTGTTAACCTCCCCAGAAGCTTGGTTAAGAGGACAATTAGCCAGTGGCGATCGCTTTCCCCAAGGTATTCCGACAATTATTGATGGGGTAGATGATCTCGAAGATTGGGTGCGTCATCAGCTAACTCAAGATATTCAACCCCATGATTGGGATCAACTGATGCTAGCTTGCCCCAACCAAGCTGAGGCAATTAGCGAAGCCCGGATACAACTGACACACGAACTTTTTCAGCATCCGACTAATCCATATCAGTGCTATCTAATTTCCCAGCCAGAAATAGAAATTTTGAGTCGTCTGTATTTGGCTTTAGATCAAGCTAACCTCCCACAATCCTGGAAAGAATTCTGGCAACAATTTCAAATTCTTGACGAAAATCTTTCTCCCCCTCCTCTCTTCTGGGCGACTATTGCTCATCGCCAAGGTTTATTTTCTTTGCACTACGCCCCAATTGAATTAGGGAAACTACTCTCACCCATTTGGCAGCAACAACCAGTAGTTTTAATTGGCAGCGCTATAGAATCGGAAACTGAGGCTCCCCTTTTTCGACAGCGCTTGGGTTTGGACGATTTAACTTGTCTGAAGTTTTCTTCGGAAAGTCAAGCCGAAGCAATTCAACTGTATGTACCCTATAAATTTCCTCTACCTAATACACCAGAATTTCAAGCGGCATTTATTCACAAAGTTCGCACGCTGGTTTGTCTCAGTGCTACAGCACCAGGATTAACGGTTGTCTTGGTGGGGGATGTGCCACTCAAGTCTCAAGTTGCGACAATTCTGGCCTCAGAGTTTGGTTCGCGGGTGCAAGTAGAAAAAACTTGTTTGGATGAAAATGGTATTTTGGTTAGCGGTTGGGAATTTTGGCGAGAACATCAAAGAGTCTTACCCGCACCTCATCTGTTAATTATTGCTACTTTGCCCCTACCATCTTTAGAAAATCCCTTGGTAGCTGCTAGGGTAGGTCACTACAAGCGATCGCATCAAGATTGGTTCCGTTTATACTTGTTGCCAGCAGCTTTGAATGAATTACAACGGGCGATCGCTCCAGTCAGAGAAAGTCAAGGGATCGTGGCTTTGCTGGATAGTCGTGTAGTTAACCGTAGTTACGGCGCTCAAATTCTCTCTGCTTTAAGTCCTCTAGCACGCATCAACTATCTAGATCCCAGTCTGTTTTCTAATACTAGTGAAGAAAATTCTGCTTAGAGTCATTTGTCAATGCCCAATGCTCTATTTAAATTTTGTCAACCAAAGTGCGATCGCTTAAAAACAAGTACTATTATCGATTTATAGTTAGAGATGTGAATCACCGCCTCTCTATAGCCATGATTCCTGGCAAGCTAGATTTAGAACCTAAGTAGAGTTTGAATTGCTGATTATGGGTGAAGCAAAGCGTCGTAAAACCGCACTAGGGGAAACATACGGTCAAGATACTCGGATCTTGTCTTGGGTTCCCATTACAAAAACTCAAGCCGAACAGTTTGTTACTTGGACTAGTCGCGGTGCCTGGATAGGCATTGGCCTGATGGTTGTAGGATGGGCAACTATCCGTTTTATCGGCCCAGCTTTCGGTTGGTGGCAAGTAGTCTGATAAAATCCAATAAATTTGTAAATATTTAGCGGAGCGAAACCCAACGTATACTGATTTATTCAAGCCCGCCTCAGAATGAATTCTGAGTCTAATAGCGAAAGTCGTCTAAAGACGACTGAGAAGAGATTATAGTGCGTTTTAACGGACTTTAGCTATGAACCTGGAACTTTAGTTCTGGGCGGTTTATGCCTAGAATGAAATAGCCCTGATCGTGGTATACTTTTACCAAAATAAATCGTTTCAGGCTTTGATTAATCATTACTTTGATGGTAAATAGATCCGCGCTGTAGGGGCAATTCATGAATTGCCCCCACAACAGACGACGCAGAGAACACAGAGAAAAAAGATTAAAGAGTAGTTTTTTAACCAAAATTTTTACCCACATTGAAAGGGCTAGTCCTAGTTACAACTCTTGTCAGAGAGACACTATTTAAATTTTAAATTTATTGATTAATAGAACTCATCAAAATAGACTGTCTAGCCCTTTAGATACTCGCTATACTAAAGATTCTATACAATTCTGAGTTTTAACAAAAGCTCAGGAAATAAACCCCTTTGTAGTATTTACCCAGATCCTACCTAAAATAAGCGGATATACCCTTGTGCATTCCCAAGGGATTTACACGCTTGGCTACTTTCGTCTCAAAATGAAATTCTCTATGCCTTAATGCAACTTTCTAGATTCCAACATATCTGAAAATATTGCCTAAAGTTTAGTTATTGTCAGTGTTAAATCTATTTATTTATTGACTCTAAAATCCAATTTTTCTCTTAGTTAGATGTAACTTGTATAAAAAGTTGCAACTACTATACTACTATTCCTGAATCTCAAATTTTTACTGTCATCTATTTAACTTCCTATGTACATAATGTGTTGACTTGGTATACTTAATCATCTGTCTATACCAAAATCTACATTAAAAAGTTCACATAACAAATAACCAAGCAATATGTACCATAACGCAGTAAATCTATGTCACATCTGCCAAAAGTAGTGAATTTGGCTGAATACAATTGAGAAAAACCCAATATGCAGCTTTTCTGTAGTTGACTAATGCTAGATTTGCGTTAGTCTGAAAGCGGATCGCTTCCTAGAAGAATCTACTTTGAACAGAAGTGTATAAAGATATAGTTAAATTTAGCAATTCTGTCCGAAGTTTTAAATTTACAAACTGAATAGTTTGATACGGCGGTCAAAACCTTGATCTACTACCCTAAATAAGGTAGTCAATTAACGACTCAATATCATTTATCTGCTAATTGTAGTGAATAGTATACAATACCAGTGGATGAGAAAATCTAAAGAAAATATAAAAGAAACTCAAATAACTGTGGTGTCTGGAGGGCAAAGTGTTTCTAAGATTAGCACATCAACATCGACAATTTGTCCAAGACTTGGTAATGAACCTGCAAGCCTTGGCAATTGTATTAGAGCGACGCGGGTATCTTGCGTCCTGTTATACCTGTGGCGACCAAATGAATAGTGCATCATTTATGGTTAGCTTGGGTGATAACCACCTGATTCGGTTTTTAGTGTCCGATTACGGGATTACTTGGACAGAAATGCGGGATGACCGCGAATTAATGAAGTTAGAGGGTGCGGAGGCAATTAGCCAACTAGACGAATTGGCTAGTCTTGTCAAGGAATTTGTGCAAGTAGATACAGGCTCTAAAACTCTTGCTAAGAAGTATTAAGGTTTCAGAGGTCGATCGCAAATTAAAAATTGATTATCGGTAATTGGTAATGGTGGCTTAGTTAGCGATCGCTCATTACCATTAAGTGATTGGCTCGTGTCTAGCCTATCGCATATTTTTTGTATATGCATCGTCTAGAATTTTGGCAGCAGCGATCGCCATTACCAAACCAAATCAACCTTATGCATCAGCCACAAACATAAGAAAGGCATCCTCTGGCAAAGATGGAGAACGAGCAACACTTAAAGGCCATTGCCAATCAAAATAAAGGGTGCCCAATAGTATGGGTGATTAAAGTTACTAACTTCCATTACGGGGGTACGATCATTTATGGTCTTCCAGTTTCCGGTAATTAATGAGATTTGAGCTTGTCGTAAGGCTTCTGTTTTAGTGAATCCCTTAGAAGATAGAGTATTATAAAAAGCACTCATTAGTGCCTGTGTACCACCATCATCTACAGACCATAACGAGGCGATCGCAGCTCTAGCGCCGGTTTGTTGCATTTGATAGCCAAAGCCCAAAATTTCTTCACCATTACCTAACTTGCCTCCCAAGCCGGTTTCACAGGCACTTAACACTACCAAATCTACATTGGGGAGTGACCAACTGGCGATATTTCTAAAGTTAATGCGATCGCCATTCCCAAATAAAATAAACGAATCTTCTGGTTTGCCTACCACAAAGGCTGCATGAGTCGCTAAATGGACAATTGTATAATCGTCCATTTGAGGTACAGTAACTCTGGGGCTAAAAGCGTCGTCTAAAAGCTTCGTAGTTTCAGGAACCGCAGCTGCTAAACTTTCTACTTCCCGCGTTGCAAAGGGTAAACCAGCGAAAGAAACCTGCCGATTACCAACCTTGATTTGATAATTACCTTTAGTAAAAGCAGCTGCTAAAACCCGCAACGTAGATTGTTTCGGGGTATTTAAGTTAGTCAGACTGGCAGATGTAATGTGATTGACACTAAAGCGCTGCACTAACCATTGTTTGCCATCATATAAAGCAGTCAAAGGAATGTAGCGTAACCGATCATCTGGAGCGTAAATCAGAGTTTGTGTACCTGAGAGCTTCAGGTCTTTTTCTATCGGTTTAATTAGCCAGTTATACAATTGGCGTGCAGGTGTTTTGATATTTTGACTGGGATTTATTAAAGCTTGGCGAAAAGCAACAATTGTTTGATAGAGATTTTCACGTTTGACAGCAACGCTGCGATGAATTGGTGGAGAATCAGGAGTTACTAGTACCAATTCCAAGCTATCTTTTAAAATTAGTGGGTAAAGTAGTGCAGATTTTTGAGGTAGTCGCGCCAAGTCATCCCGAAGTTCGTTGAGACTATCCAAATCCAAATTTTGCCGCCTAGCTGTACGGCTAATTTGGTCTATCTGTGCTTTGATTGGGGGACTGTCGATAAATTCGTTAAATTCATCCAGAAGTTGCTGCTGAGTTAACACTAACTGCTCGATACGTTGTTTCTGTTGGAGCGATCGCTCTTTAGGGGAAATTTTACGTAGTGTTGTTAATTCTTTACCTAGAACAACAGCATTATCCAGGGTTTTATCCAATTTTTGTTTAATTGGTTTTTCTCTGACCGCTATATTAATACCTTTGACAGTACGTTGATTACCTCGCACATTCTGGAGATATTCTTCTAGTTCTTCAACTTTGAGTAAATCCATTGTCCGTTGCGCTTCCGCAACACGTTCTTGTTTAAGTAACCGTTCACCCAAAATGCGATATGTCTGGCTAACAGTGATGCTGTAAGCGTCTGGTTGTGGCGCACTTAGTGTTGATGGGTTCAAGCGAGCTTTTTCACGATTAATCAAGCAATGTTTGTAGAAAAAAATTGCTAACTCTGGTTTGTTTTGGATATCGAATAAATAACCTATATTACTGTAGGTTTTGCCAAGTCGAACGAGATCGCCAAGTTCTTTGTTAATTAATATAGCTTGCTGATAAGATTGAAGTGCTTCGAGATACTTTCTTTGACTTTGGTAGATTCTGCCAATGTTATTGAATGTTACGGCTTCCCAAGAACGTTCTCCATGTTCTCTACTGATGGCTAATGCTTTTTGTAATCTCTGCAACGCTCCTGTATATTGACCTTGCCGAGATTCTTTGATAGCCTCTTCATTGAGCCTTTCAATTTCTAATTGACTATTGTTCTTGGGTAATGCCTGAGCTTTTTGTCCTGAGTCATACCTCAACTTGGCATTTGTGCTTACCTGGTTATTGTCTGGATAGGTCATCCCCAAACCTAGTAAACTAAGTAAAGTCAAAGCAACAACATTAACATACCGAAGATTAGGCTGCATAACCAAAGATTCCCTATACTTGGGAGTTTAAATCTTAAATCAAGAAGTGGTGCAATGCAGTTAATTTTTATGCTATTTAATGATTGGGGAAATTTATAGGTATTGAGCAACTTAAAGATGTCAGAAGAAAAAGCCAGCCAAGCAAAGTTACCACCAACCAGCGCCCTTGACAAGCCATCAAGTCATGAATTTGGGAATTGGTTTGAATATCTTGTAAGAGTGCAACCCCACCACACTGACTATGCAGGTGTTGTCTGGCACGGCTCTTACATAGCTTGGATGGAAGAAGCGCGGATTGAATGCTTGCGATCTATAGGGATTGAATTTGCTGATTTAGTCGCTATAGGTTGCGATTTACCAGTTGTAGAACTGTCGTTGCGTTATCACCGTTCAATTCAATTTGGTATGGCAGTGGTGGTAAAAACGCGCATGGCTGAGGTGACGGGTGTCCGCATCAATTGGGATTATGCCATTGTTTCAACTGATGGACAACAATTGTACGTCACTGCCAAGGTGACTTTAGTAGCTTTAGATCGGGAAAGAGGCAAGATTATGCGTCAGTTGCCAGTGAGTGTTAAGGATGCGTTGGCTAAGATTTCAGCATTAAATAATAATTTTTAATTTTCTACTTGCCACTTTGGATCTGAGATAGAGTTTGAGCAAACTGCGTTACCTTGTGCCATATATCTTGCGGAGTAATGCCAAAACCGATATTTAATAAAACAAGGATTGCGGCGATAGTCAAGGCATTACTGACGGTTGCTTTCAGCAATTTCCACAATATTATGAAGACGATCCAAGCCAAAATCAACATAGCAATCATATATATTAATTCCTTAATAATTGCCCTTGCTGAGAATGTGTTTATTCAGAAAGGGTAAATTTTTTTTGTAGCAATTATTGCCAGAAAAGCTATTACACTCAATTAATAGTATTAACTAAAACTGGGCTTTTTCGCGTAAATACTCCCAAAATATTTTACACGAGAATAAGACCATAATTTCGATTTCAGGCGACTTATTTGGCAATTTGGCAAACTTGCTGAAAAAATTTTTTCTTTTAATATTTTTGGATCAATTAATCGAGTGATTATGAATTAGACCTGAAGTGTCTTTAAAATGGGAAAATATAAATAATTATTAGGAGAAATCAATCGTCATGAGTGTGATAGTTGCTAAGTGGACAATTGACGAATATCACTGCATGATTGACGCTGGCATTTTGAGCGATCGCAAAGTTGAACTACTTAAAGGAGAAATTGTCGAAATGTCGCCAGAAGGAGAACCCCATGCTTATTGTAGTCATGAAGCGGCAAAGTATCTAACAAATTTGTTAGGCGATTATGCCACAATACGTCAAGCTAAACCAATTACCCTACCCAACGACTCGGAACCAGAACCAGATATTGCCATTGTCCAACCTTTAGGACGCGAGTATCGACAGCATCATCCCTATCCAGAAAATATTTTCTGGTTGATTGAGTATGCTAACTCTAGTTTAGAAAAAGATTTAGAGACAAAAAGCAAAATTTATGCACAAGCAGGTATCTCAGAATATTGGGTTGTTAATTTAAAAAAGTTACACCTAGTGGTATTTCGAGAAATCTTAGATGGAGAGTACGCGACAAAATTAACATTAACTGCGGGAACTGTCCAACCGCTTGCGTTTCCAAATGTTTGTGTTGCGGTGGAACAAATTATTAACAGCTAAGATAACTTACAGCATTTTTATTGCTCTTGAGTACCCAAATATCATGTTGAAGTACCCAAATATCATGTTGAAGTACCCAAATATCATGTTGAAGTACCCAAATATCATGTTGAAGTACCCAAATATCATGTTGAAGTACCCAAATATCATGTTGAAGTACCTAAATATCATGTTGAAGTACCTAAATATCATGTTGAAGTACCTAAATATCATGTTGAAGTACCCAAATATCATGTTGAAGTACCCAAATATCATGTTGAAGTACCCAAATATCATGTTGAAGTACCTAAATATCATGTTGAAGTACCCAAATATCATATTGAAGTACCCAAATATCATATTGAAGTACCCAAATATCATATTGAAGTACCCAAATAAATACCTATGCAGAATTAATTGCATATTATAAGGACAAAAATTCCTAAGTCAAAAGCGGTTGATTGAAACAACTCGTGTCGTAAGCTGCTGCACCCAAACAAAATTAAGGCACTCACGCCAATCATCCAACCAAGATAACCAAGCTGATTCAGTTTTTTCTTCATACCATCTAAAAAGTATTCATCGTGAGTATTTTAGAGACATAATTAGCAATATTATTCACTATCATAATCAGCCCTAAATGTATCGCCCAAATATTGTAAAGCTATTCATAAACAGAACGGTTATATTCCGAAAAAAAGAATGGGTATTTAGCTTACTTGTGGTATCTATGGTTTTGTGGCTGATATTTTTGGGAAACTCCCCCTTGCGTGACTGGGATGAAGGTACTGTGGCACAGGTTGCCCGTGAAATTTGGCGCGCCCCACTTGGTTCAATGCGTTGGCTTTACCCCACCTTGGGAGGTGAACCTTATCATAATAAGCCACCCCTGATGCACTTGTTAATTGCTTGGACTTACTCCCTTGGAGGCGTGAATGAGTGGACAACACGCCTACCTGGTGCAGTGTTAACTGCTTTAGGAGTGCCTTTGCTTTACTTGGTGGGGTGTTTGCTTTTTAACCAAAGTTTACCAGCTCTGTTTGCCGCTTTAGTTTACTTGACAATGTTGCCTGTAGTGCGTCATGGACGACTAGCAATGTTAGATGGTACAACTATTACCTTTTTTCTGCTGTTGTTGTTTTGTTTGCTGAAAGCACGTCAGAATCGTCGGTATGCTCTAGGTGTAGGATTTTGTCTAGGGCTAATTACTCTAACTAAGGGGATGGTAGTTTTGCTGTTAGGAGCGATCGCTTGTTTATTCCTCATTGCAGATCGACAGTTTGCTTTGTTAACAAGCCCCTGTTTATTAGTGGGAATATTTTTAGGAAATGCACCAGCGATCGCTTGGTATATTGCTCAATGGCAACATTATGGCGAAAATTTCTTACAAGTTAATTTTCAAGCACAAACTTTTGATCGCCTTGCACAATCTGTTGAAGGTCATGGTGGGCCTCCCTGGTACTATTTAATTGAATTAATTAAGTATAGTTTTCCTTGGTTATTATTTTTACCGGGAGGCTTTTATCTAGCTTGGAAAAAACGTCATACTACCTGGGGTTGCTTAATTATTATTGGCATAATTATTTACTTAGGAACTATTTCTTTTATGAGAACTAAACTCCCGTGGTATATTATGCCTTTGTATCCATTTTTAGCTTTGGCAATTGGTGCTAAACTTAGCGAAATTTGGCAGTACGGTCATTTTCGAGTACGAATTTGGACAATATTTCTGGCTATTATTGCTATTGCTGGTTTAGGAGGTTGTGTTTACTTTCTGATTAAGAAAGAGTTTATTTTGATAGTAATGAGCATTGTTTTGGCAATAAGTATGGGCATCGCAGCATGGCTAGTTAAACAGCGCGATCGCAATTTTATTCCAGTGTTATTTACAGGGATGTATTTAGTTTTAACCCTGTTGATGAGTTCACAATCTTGGATTTGGGAATTAAAGGAAGCTTTTCCAGTCAAGCCAGTTGCAGACTTAATTCGGGCAAATGTTTCACCAGGAACAATAATTTATACCTCATTTCCTTATAATCGTCCTAGTTTAGATTTTTATAGCGATCGCAAGGTAACTACTGCAACTGTGCCACTTTTACAACAAATGTTATCTAATAAATCTTATTTGCTATTAGATAATGGAGCTTTACAGCAAATGAATTTAACTGGTAGTAAAATTATAGGAGCAACTAACGGATTTACATTAATTACCTTAAGCTACCCAAAGATCGCGGGCAAATTGAATAGAAAATGTGAACATTAGTATTCCAAAAAAGCACATAATTGGGTATCCCCAACGAGGACAACGGGCAAGTAATAACCCGAATGCCATTGACAGCGATATAATACCGTAAGCGTAGCGTTCAGATGAGGCTGTAATCCCAGTATTTAAAATTAAAGCCAAGCCAGAAAACCCATAGGCAACAGTAACAAGGGGAATTTTAGCCCGTGATAACCATAGTAAATAGATCCCACCAAAAACTAGTGCAATTTTAACTAATTCATCTCCTGTCAATAACCATAACAATAGCCATAAAAAATATAATCCATAGCAGAATTTAATCATTCCCAGATGTAAACGAAAACGCCATAACAAACAGCCGCCAACAATAATTATTAAAAATAATAACGGATGCAAAGGGTCTTTAATATAGCCAGATTTAAAATTAGTGAAACCTATCGTAATTTGCATCAGCATCTGCCACCAAACCTGCCAAGCAAACCCTGTTGCATCACCACGCCACGCTTTTTGTGCATGGATAAAAGCCAAAGCATCGCCAAATTGAATTTGACAATAAAGACTGTACAGAGATATACCCAAACCAACAGTTAAACTGGCAATATAGGCTTTTATACCTCTACATTCTTTCCAAGAAACAAACAGAAAAGCGGGGATGAGAGCAACTCCAGGTAGTCGCGTTGCTGTAGACAATGCTCCCCACAACGCTGCCCAAATATATTGCTTTTTATCAAAAGCTCTTAAGGCAGATGTGGTACACAACAAAAACAGACCTTCAGTGTAAATTACGGTTCCATAAAGGGAATAGGGACACCATGCTAAAGTAGCTGTTGCCCATCGTGCTGTGCTTGTGCCGTAAAGCTCCTGTACCCAAAAATAAAGTGTAATCAAGGCAGCTAAAAAAGCCGCATTATTAACTAATATACCTGCCTCTTTAAAAGGCAAGCCGATAAACATAATTATCCGGCTTAACAATGGAAATAAAATGAACTTTTGATTGATTTTTTATAAATCATGTCACAATTTCGCACAACAAACCAGAGTGTAAAACTTAAGAGGTTATTTGAAAAGTATTTGGCTGTGATTTTGATGCTTTTTGCTTAGGCGGACTACCCTGTGGGAAGGCTTTGCCTACGTTTGTGTAGTAGCGAATTATATTCACCCAATACTACGAGCCTTCCTCCGTTACTTGAACAGTGGATTGACTAGATTGTGCTAGATAGATACCTACCAAAATTACCGCAAAAGTCACCCAGTCAAACAAACTTACCTGTTCTGAAAAAATGAACCAAGCAAAGATGGAGGCCAGGACTGGATTGAAAAGAAGGGTAACAGCGACGACGCCTGACGAGAGTCTGCTGAGGCTATAAGTTACAAGTCCCTGACCCAAAACTTGGCAGAAGAGAGCTTGAAAAATGATCAAAAACCACCCCATTCCAGAATAGGGAAACAATCTCTCTTCGATGAATGGGAGGACGGGCAACAGAAATATTGTAGTTACTCCACAGCGCCAGAGCATGATAGTTGCGGTAGTAAATCGGGTTTGGAGTTGTTCTATCAGCAGCAGATAGGTGGCGATAAAAATCGCGGTTACAAGGGCTAGTGCATCACCAAGTATTTGGCTAGTCGCAAATTGCATCTTATGAACTTCAAAAGCGATCGCTCCTAAAAGCGCCATGACCATACCAATAATAAATCTGTTATCGAAGCGCCGACCAAATAACAGATACCCAGCCGCAGCAACGAATAAGGGATTTAAATTAGACAGTAAAGCCACGTTAGCAACGCTAGTTTGACTCAGCGACCAAGCCCACAACAAAAGGGAAATGGTTGAAGCAGTTCCCATTGCCAACAACAGCCACACATCCTTTTTTGTCAAAGGCTTCTGTTCTATAAGTTGATGATCGGATTGTTGGCGGCGTAAAGCCTCAAGTCCTTTCCACAGCCCAAAGACGACTGTGGCGATCCAACTGCGATGAAATCCTACGGCATTTGCACCAATTTCTTGTTCGGACAATTTTGCCAGAGATGGTGCCAAAGATATGGGAATTAGGGCAACAAATAATGAGATAGATCCTAGTAAAGCTGGTGTTGCTGACAAATTTTGCTTTAGTAATGACAATTTTGTCATCATATTTTTAACAGTAATAGTTTTGAATGATTCCTGGAATGGGGAATTAACAGCAGCTTGGCTAGATATGGCTACCAAGCCAAAAACGATTAAATACAGTCGCATTAAGGCTGAGTTCAGTTTCGCTCAATTTCATGAAAATAGAACCAAAAGATATGGCACTTACACCTACAAATAATGAAGCGATCGCTATCTTCGTTTGATTGGATACATTCATTAGAAAAGTTAAATTCAACTTCTGACAAAATAAAAATTAACTATTGGATCAAACCCTTTAACCAACCCAATGCTCTTGGGCAAATCCTACAGCTATTTTGGCTAGTAATGTCACAAAGATGCCCAAAATTAAATATCCCTGACGAGGATGGCGAGATAGCAACACGCCAATGGCTATATTCAGAGGCACAATACCGTAGGCGAGACGGCTTAAGGAAATAGTACCTCCAGAAGCTAGCAACAAACCAATCCCGCAAAAGCCATAGATAACTGTAACTGCGCTCAGTTGAGTGCGTAAACGCCACAACGCATAGCCACCACCCAAAATCATCACCAGGTTTAGCAAGTTATTAATCCACTGTTCACTCACCAGAATTAACAGAAATAAAACTAAAGCATAAAAGCCATAGACTAATTTTACCGAACTAAAATGTTGACCCAAGCGCCATAAAAGATAGCCACTGGTAACAATCACGCCAAATAACAAGATATACCAAGGGTCTTGAATCCCGCCAGAGGGGTTTTGAACCCAACCATATTGCCAATTCTTTGTGCCAACTAGAATTTGCATGAACATATTTAACCAACCCTGCCAATCAAACCCAAGAGTTGGTCGCCATCCCCGTTGTGCTTCGATAAATGCTAAAGGGTTGCCAAAATAAATCGCACAATACAAACTGAACAGAAGTATGCCAATACTGGTAGCAAAACCAGCAATATATGCACTAGGTGGTCTGCGTTCTTTCCAAGCTGCGATCGCTAATGCCAGAATTAGTGCCATACCTGTGGGACGAGTTGCTGTGGCCATTGCGCCCCAAAGAGCAGTCCAGCCATACTGTTTTTGATCAAAAGCCCGCAAAGTCGCCGTACTCAAAAATAAATACAACCCCTCTGTATAAATCACTCCCGTAAACATCGATGATGGATAACAGCAAACTACAGCAATTACCCACTGCGCTGCATTAATCCCATAATCCTCTTTGATCCAAAAGTACAAACAGTAAAGCGCCGCGAAAAATGCCAGGTTGTTTACCAAAATACCTGCTAATTCAAAGGGCAAACCCAGCTTCATCAAAACCCAGATGCTTAAGGGAAAAAGCGGAAAAAAGGCTAGATTATGTTGCTTGCCGTCATTGACAAATTCATAGCCAGAAATTGCGATCGCGCGGTAATGTATACTATCCCAGGCATCAAAAACGCCCCAGCCAAAGCTGGGCAAAAATTCTTCTGCTGATAACGGTAGCTTTGGTGCAACCAGCAACATAGCTGTCCAGATGAATATTCTGCTGATAAGCCAGATTGCTGGCGGAAACAGGAAATCATTTTTCCATAAAATTTTTCTGATAACTATCTGAACTTTGACCATAGGCTTGAGTGCTTCAACAAACTCCTTTATCCATACTTTTATATCTGAATGCAACACAGCAATTTATGAGTAAAATTTTGCATATTAAATCCTCCACCAAACATAAGTAATAAACTGAGCAAATTGGCAATTACTTGAAAGTAGTTTCTATTTGGTTGTTTTTACCAATTCTCTCAGCATTTATGGTTAAGAATATACTATTTATCAATAGAATTTTGTCTAGTAAAATGAAAATTCAGTAATTGACTACACGGAGAAATTTTCTTTACCTTCCCGCGTTTCCCGCCGGGTTCACCAGTCGCCTCAAGTGTTTGCCGCAAATCGGCTCAATCCAAGGTGCTAGTTTACAGCGTCTCCCCTCAGTGTATTGATTTAATGATTGGTGTTATTAAAGAGTCCTAAGCAATTTATAGTGGGAGTTGTTTGTAAATCCTTAAGCAATTGTGAAAGCGATTACTCTTCTTGGTTCCACTGGTTCTATTGGTACTCAGACTTTAGATATTGTCACTCAGTACCCAGATCAGTTTCGGATTGTAGGATTGGCAGCTGGCGGCAATGTGGAAATGTTGGCTGCTCAGATTCGGCAGTTTCGACCGAAAATAGCAGCAATTTGCTCAGAAGAGAAATTGCCAGCCCTCAAAGAAGCGATCATTGACCTCGATCCCCAACCGATTCTACTGGCAGGTGATGCCGGAGTGATAGAAGTTGCTCGCTATGGCGATGCCCAAACTGTGGTAACTGGGATCGTGGGTTGTGCTGGCTTGCTACCCACGATCGCAGCCATTGAAGCTGGTAAAGATATTGCCTTAGCGAACAAAGAAACCCTGATTGCTGGAGCCCCTGTGGTTCTACCCCTAGTCGAAAAACACGGTGTAAAATTACTCCCAGCCGATTCCGAACATTCCGCAATATTTCAATGCCTCCAAGGTGTACCCAAGGGTGGCTTGCGGAAAATTTTGCTCACTGCCTCTGGTGGAGCTTTCCGAGACTGGGATGTAGAAAAGTTAGCAGATGTAACCGTTGCTGATGCCCTGAAGCATCCTAATTGGTCGATGGGGCGTAAAATCACTGTAGACTCTGCTACTTTGATGAATAAGGGATTGGAAGTGATTGAGGCTCACTTCTTATTTGGATTGGATTATGACGATATCGAAATTGTCATTCATCCCCAAAGTATTATTCACTCGCTAATTGAACTGCAAGATACTTCAGTTTTAGCGCAACTTGGTTGGCCAGATATGCGCTTACCTTTGCTGTATGCTCTATCTTGGCCCGATCGCATCTACACCAATTGGAAACGACTAGATTTGGTAAAAGCTGGAAATTTAACTTTCCGTGAACCAGATCACCAAAAGTATCCTTGTATGCAGTTGGCTTATGCTGTGGGTAAAGCTGGTGGTTCGATGCCGGCTGTGTTGAATGCCGCAAATGAGCAAGCTGTGGCTTTATTTTTATCAGAAAAAATTCGGTTTTTAGATATTCCCAGGTGTATCGAATCGGTGTGCGATCGCCATCAAAATGATAACTGTGCAAATCCCTCTTTAGATGACATTTTGGCAGCAGATAAATGGGCAAGACAAGAAGTTTTAATAGCGACTGAAAAGTTAGAAACTCACGCGCGGATAATTTCTTTGCGATAAAAACCTTCACTCAGATACCCAAAAGGCAGATTTTCTGGCTTTTAACCAGTTCTTGTTTAGCCTTCAGCATAATGCTGAAGGCTAACGGTTAAATTGATCTGTGGTAATTAACCTTTATAGTACATTTCAATGAATAAATAATGCCTCACTGCTTAAATGCCTCAAACACCTATTTCTTTATACCGTCAAGGCAATGCAAATTCTCATAATCACCATCTTACCGATATTTTCTTCTTGTTCCACTTGTTGACGAATGCTGTTTTCATATATTTCTTTCGCACGTCGTGCAACTTCTTCTCAGCTTAAAAGTATGGCTTGCACGCTCTTGCTCCTTAATTCCTGATTTGTATTGATTCTATCTCAACATATAATTATGTGCGTTAGCAAAGCTCGCCGTAGGCATCGCCTTTTCTACACTTTAGTAACATTAACGATTGTGCGTTTGTCCTGAAGAATACTAAAAATTACTTATAGCCAGGATACCCTGACTAGAACAACTATGTAGCAGGTTGACAAAGCGGTACAAGCGTATCATCCTAGAGTGTTTAGAAGGTAAACGCTATGAGTAACCACATTAAGAGCCTATGGTAACAGCACAACCTATCACTATTGATTTGTTTGCTGGGGCTGGCGGCTTTGGTCTAGGTTTCGAGATGGCAGGTTTCTCTGTTCCTCTATCAGTTGAAATTGATGCCTGGGCTTGTGATACACTGCGCCACAACCGCACAGATATGACGGTTATTCAACACGATATCCGTGATTTAAACACTGCAAGTAGCGTTAAGGATATCTGTCTTTTCAAGCCGGATATTGTTATTGGTGGGCCTCCATGTCAAGGTTTTAGTATTGCCGGTCCAGCACAAAAAGATCCTAAAGACCCTAGAAATAGTCTATTCATTAACTTTGCTCAGTGGATATGTTTTCTTCAACCTAAAGCTTTTGTCATGGAGAATGTTAAAGGTTTACTTTCGCGCCAAAATTTTGAAGGTACAAAGGTAATAGATATTATTAAAGAAACTTTTGAGAATCTGGGATATTTTGTAGAAGTATGGTCATTAAATGCTGCTGAATATGGTGTGCCGCAAATCAGAGAGCGCATTTTTATTGTTGGAAATAAAACAGGAAAAGAATTAGGTATTCCTCCAAAAACACATTCCTTAGATTTACTGCATATCAATAGCTCTCAATTATCAATATTTGCCTGCACGGGTTTACTTCCTGCCCTTAGCTTGTGGGATGCAATATCAGATTTACCACCAATGAATGCACGTGAGGGTAAAGAGGAACAACCTTACATTTCAGAACCTCTAAATAACTATCAAAATTGGATCAGGAATGGCAGTCAAACACTTTACAATCATGTTGCAATGGATCATTCACAGAGGCTTGTAGAACGCTTCAAACATATTAAATGGGGTGAATCAAGTTCAGACGCACCAAAAGAACATGGGGCTAGACGACGTAGTGGAAATGGTGAATTATCTGAGAAAAGTTATGACCAGAATAACCGTCGTTTAAATCCACATAAACCATCACATACAATAGCAGCCTCGTTTTACGCCAATTTTCTTCATCCTTTCCAAGATCGCAATTTAACAGCCCGTGAAGGGGGACGTATCCAATCTTTTCCTGACACTTATCGTTTTTTAGGGAAGAAGACTGTTGTATCTCACAAGTTATTACATCGAGAGGAGAGATTCGACGAGAAGTTTCTTTGCCAGTACAATCAGGTAGGTAATGCTGTACCACCTATTCTTGCTAAAGCGATCGCACTTCATCTTCAAGATAAATTAGAGCTATGCCCAAAAGCGATCGGAACCCTTTAGTTCACGGCTCTAATCTTGAACAAAAGGAGAATCACCGCACAAAATACAGAGATGTTGAGAGTAAAAAATATCTCAGTGAGATTAGAACTGAGTATGATAAGTGGCGTTCAGCTAATTTCCAATTAGTTGGGCCTAGATCAACACCTACAGATCAAGATGACGCAATTATTGCTACAAGAGTAGAACTTCTATCAAGATATAAGGACTTTTTAGACCAACAGCACTATGCTGAGAAGTTTGATTCTAGATCGAACCTTCACTCTAGCGTGCTCGAGGAATTTCTCTACTATCTGTTTAAAGATTTAGTCAGAGACTTTGGAGAAAATGCTCTCATCGGCAAATCACATACATTCAAAGATATTTTCTTTGTACCGCCAAAATATTCTGAGATGCTGAAGCGACCGTATGCACGTATTGAAAAGAAAGATCATGACTTTGTAATTGGAGCTACTATTCAAGTATCATTTGAAGCAGCAACCCCACCAGAGAAAGATGAAAATCCTGGTGAAATGCTCGCACTTCTTAAAGAGGAACCGGAAAACTACTCTGAAGTTACAGTTACAGGAAACACCGAAACACACATTTTCGATATTCCAGTTGTTGCAATTGAATGTAAAACATATCTCGATAAAACTATGCTCGAAGGCTCGTCACGAGCAGCAGAGGATTTAAAGGCAAGAAATCCAAATAGTTTATATGTTGTACTTAAATCTCATCTTCACTCAAGCGATCGCACCTAATACCATAACTTTCAAGACATCGCTTAAGTAAAGCACAAAAATCTTCTACTCCCTCAAATCTGAGGGTTGTCGGGGATAATTCCACAAAATGCCAGTTAGGATGATTTCGCCAATATTCTCGCTTTTGTTCCGACATTATATCGTAATCAGGATCACCTTCAAGTCCAAAATATTCAATAACTATCCCCTGATTTTCTCCAGTAAAAATCGTAAAATCAGGGCGATAATTAATGTCATTCCACCAAAAGTTACGCTCGTATTTGTATGTAATATTGTGTTCCAATAAAAAATTGGCAATTACTTTCTCGCCAAAAGACTTGTAGTACTTTCCATCAAGCCCTTCTCTTGGTAATGAGCGACGGTAACGCAACATTTCTTCAGGACTTTTATCGTAGCCACCCCAAGCGATGCGCTCCCAGTCTTCACGAAAGTTCGCCATCATCAAAGCGCGAATTTTTTCATAAACTCTACCGTTTTTTGAATATTGATTTTTATCTACTCATTTAAATGAAGAACTGAAACTTACTTTTAACATCACTCTTCTAGCAGTTGTCTCAGCTCATCTATATTTGAGGAAAACTTTAGTTCACTATTTTGCTGTTCTACTTGCGCCGCCTGAAAATTTTGATAAATCTCTTCACGCCTTTCTTCCCGTAGATATTGCTGCAATAACAGTTGAATTTCTAACTTTTCTTCACTGGAAAGACTTTTAATTGCTTCAACTACATCACTGAAGGTCATAACTTGAAACACCTTTTAGTGCTTATCTGATCAATCTAACATGGTAACGATAAAGCTAAAATTTCAAATCCTATTCAAATCCTTGGGGTAATAATTCTCATTGCTGTTGATAGAAAGTCGATATATCCATAAAGCAACTACAATTCATCAATTGTTACTAAACCGCCCTCGATAAACTGTATGACAAGTTCATACCCATCAAGTAAAGCAGTTCCTAATAAAGGTCGCTTTTCTGTCGCAAGTACATTAACTACAATATCGTGCCGATTCTAAGCCTGTTTTATCAATTGCGTATTCACCTGTTTCTATATCAATTATCACCATTTTACCGATGTTTTCTTCTCGTTCCACTTGTTGACGAATGCTATTTTCATATAATTCTTTCGCACGTCGTCCAACTTCTTCGCGGCTCAAAAGTATGGCTTGCACATTCTTGCTCCTTAATTTTTGATTTATATTGATTAATATACTCAAAAATACTCGACTACTGCTGCAATAGCCGCAGCAATTTCTTCCATAATTTCAGTGGAACATTTTCCAATTCTACGGATGAATCTTTGCACATCCATACTGCGTAATTGTAAAACATCTACAGCAGAAGCTTTTGTCAAACTATTCGTGGTATTTGGTTCAATTTTGATGTGCCAGATATTTCCAGCATAATATTCCTTCCAGTCTGTAATTGGTGCAATTAATTTAATAGGCAATTTCCCAACACCATCAGAGCTTACAACTACAGCAGGTCGGATTTTTTTAATTTCTGCTCCTACTGTTGGATCAAAATTAGCCAGCCAAATATCACCCCGTTTAGGTTCAGGAAAGCTAATAATCAATCAAGTCTCCTGTCTGTAATTCTTGCCATTCGTTATCTTGTTGGTAATGTAGTAACATTAGCTTTGCTTGTTCTGCTAATATGCGTCGCCGTTCTTCTAATGGCAACTTCATAAACTTACTAGGGCTAATGTTTTGGAATTTTACGGATGTTTCTATCGTTTCTAGCTGTGTGTTCTCTATCTGAGGAGTAAATTTTGACACTTCCATAAATTAACACTAATTGCTGACTTATGTTGATTCTATCTCAAGGTAAAAATTAAAACGGTAGAGTGCTTATTGCTCTACCGTTTGCTAATTTTCTATTTGAGACTTAAATCCCAAACCCTAAATTTTACTCAACGCCTTGGGGTAACAATTCCCGGCGCTGTTCAGAACTAACTTGGACAACGCCATTTTCATCGACATCAACGATCGCAGTATCGCCATCTTTAATGCGCCCAGACAGAATTTCTTCTGCTAGGCTATCTTCTAACAGGCGCATAATCGCTCGACGTAACGGCCTTGCGCCATAGCTGGGACTGTAACCTTCATTGATCAAGCGATCCTTGAAGCGATCGGTGACTTCTAAGGTGATACCCTTTTCCGTCAGACGACCAAATACTTCCTTGAGCATAATTTCGGCGATTTGTGTTACCTCCGGCTTGCTCAACTGACGGAAGACGATAATTTCATCGAGTCGGTTGAGGAACTCTGGACGGAAGTATTGCTTCAATTCTTCGTTCACCAAAGAGCGAATCCGGTTGTAAGTTGACTCGGTGGCATCTTCGGAGAACTCAAAGCCGATACCACTACCGCCTTTTTCAATTACCTTAGAACCAATATTGGAAGTTAAAATCAGCAAGGTGTTCTTGAAGTCCACCGTGCGACCTTTGGCATCGGTTAACCGACCGTCTTCCAAAATTTGCAGCAGCATATTGAATACATCGGGGTGGGCTTTTTCGATTTCGTCGAACAACACCACGGTATAAGGTCGTCGCCGCACGGCTTCGGTTAGCTGACCACCTTCGTTATAACCAACATAACCTGGAGGGGAACCAATCAGTTTGCTGACGGTGTGACGCTCCATGTATTCGGACATATCTAAGCGGATCATCGCTTCTTCCGAACCGAAGAAGTATGCAGCCAAGGACTTCGCCAACTCGGTTTTACCTACACCAGTCGGCCCAGAGAAGACAAAGCTAGCTATGGGGCGATTGGGATTTTTCAAACCAACACGAGCGCGACGAATTGCCCGCGAAACTGCTCTCACAGCTTCGTCTTGACCAATTAAACGCTGATGCAAGGTGTCTTCCATGTGCAGCAGCTTTTCAGATTCCGATTCGGTGAGTTTGTTCACCGGTACCCCAGTCCAGGAAGCGACAATGTGAGCTATGTCTTCTTCTGTAACTACAGGTTCTTCACCTTCAGTGCCAGTTGCATTGGTCTTGCTTTGAGCGATCGCCCGAATTTCGGCTTTGATTTCCATTTCGCGATCGCGCAATTCTCCAGCTTTGTCAAAGTCTTGAGAGCGCACCGCGTCATCTTTTTCTTTTAATATCAGACGCAGTTCTTTGTCTAACTCTTTGGCTGCGGGTGGCAGTTGGGAGTTAATCAAGCGCACCCTCGAACCAGCTTCATCAACTAAGTCGATAGCTTTATCTGGGAGAAAGCGATCGCTAATGTAACGGTCTGATAACTTTGCCGCCGCTACCAATGCTTCGTCAGAGATTTTCAGTTTGTGGTGTTGCTCGTAGCGTTCGCGCAAACCATATAAAATTTCAATTGTTTCATCAACTGTAGGTTCGCCAACCATTACTGGTTGGAAACGCCGCTCCAGCGCTGCATCTCGCTCGATGTGCTTCCGGTATTCATCTAGGGTTGTAGCACCGATGCACTGCAACTCACCCCTAGCCAAAGCTGGCTTGAGGATATTAGCTGCGTCAATAGCACCTTCTGCTGCACCCGCACCAATTAAGGTGTGTACCTCATCAATCACGAGAATGACATTACCCGCAGAGCGGATTTCATCCATGATTTTTTTCAAGCGTTCTTCAAATTCACCCCGGTACTTGGTTCCTGCTACGAGCAAACCAATATCCAGTGTGACTACGCGTTTATCTTCCAAGATGTCAGGTATATCTTTAGCGGCAATGCGGGAAGCTAAACCTTCCGCGATCGCAGTTTTACCAACCCCTGGTTCCCCAATCAGCACTGGGTTATTTTTAGTTCGGCGACCCAAAATCTGGATCACTCGCTCAATTTCCTTGGCGCGTCCCACCACTGGGTCGAGCTTATTATCCATTGCCATCTGGGTCAGGTTTGAGCCAAATTCATCCAGAGTCGGGGTTTTTGTGCGCCCGGATGAACCGCCTGGTGAAACTTCGGCAGTTTCTCCCAACATACGGATGACTTGGGTTCTAACCTTAGACAGATCCACACCGAGGTTTTCTAGCACCCTGGCTGCTACGCCTTCCCCTTCGCGGATTAGGCCCAACAGCAGATGCTCGGTGCCAATGTAGTTATGCCCCAGTTGGCGTGCTTCTTCCAAGGAGAGTTCTAGAACTCGCTTTGCCCGTGGCGTAAACGGAATTTCCACGGCAACAAAGCCTGATCCTCGTCCGATAATTTTTTCGACTTCAATTCGGGCATCTTTGAGATTGACGCCCATTGATTTCAGCACCTTGGCGGCTACTCCAGTGCCTTCGCCAATCAGACCCAAGAGGATCTGTTCGGTTCCGACAAAGTTGTGACCTAAACGGCGGGCCTCTTCTTGGGCCAGCATGATTACCTTAATGGCTTTTTCTGTGAAGCGTTCAAACATGGCATTTTTCCAATCACCTGCGGTCGTGCCGGTATGCTGATTTTAGCACAGGCAAAGCTTTTGATGCCTGTATAACAGATTATAGACATCCTGAAGCTATGACTTGGGTTGATGGGCTAATTGCTAACTATTGACTACTTTTGTTTGGCTAGTGTACTGAGGAGCTTTAGTTCACCAGCCTTTTTAGGATTTATTACAAATTGCTGAGTGTTTATATTGAGAGTTTCTTTACTCAATCCCAAACACTTATGTCTAACATATCTATTTTTTAATGTCAAGCAAAAATAATTTATATATGTTTTTTTTATGAAAACAGTTTATTTAGATAAGATATTTAAATAGAAAGTCTGTGCAGCAAAGTTGCATTTTTTTGCTGAGGCTGATCGCCAGCCCTAATTACGAATTACTTAAAAAGCAGATGCCAAGAGGATTTGTCCAGGCGATCGCAGACAATGGAATGCCACTGAGCTAAAGTTGATTGAAATTTGGGGTATTGTAAATCTGGGAGCCAAAGAATCAAAGCGTCTTCATCGTTATCTTGGTAGTAACGCTTACGGCGGCCAGCTGTTTGAAAGCCAAATTTTTGATATAAAGATATAGCGCCCAAGTTGGAAGCTCGGACTTCGAGGGTGGCTCGCTCTAAGCCGCGATCGCAAGCTGTCTTAATTAGTGAATATAATAAAGCCTGTCCTAAACCTTGACGGTGATATTGGGGATGAACTGCCAAAATTGTAATATGAGCTTCCTCTAAAATTGACCAAAAGCAACCCATTCCCAGCAGTGTCGAACTAGAGACAGGGGAAAATAAACCCAGCAAATCACTATTGGGACTGTCCAACTCTCGTTGGTAGCCCTCCATTGTCCATAAACCGCCAAAACAGGCTTGATCCAGTTCTAGCAATGCACTCAGATGCTCTATTTTCAGTAATTGAATTTCTAAGTTTAATGAGATCACATTTGTTGAATAAGATTACAAACCCTTTGTAAACTGGGAATTGGGAGACGAACTCAAAGCCCGTAATTTGAACAAGGAAAACTTTTATAGTTATGATATCGACTCACTCCACTGGGGTTCAACATTCTGGAAGTCAGTATTTACCTCAAAGGCACGACACTAAAGCAAATCCCTCACCTAATCAGGAACTTTTACCCTTAACTGCCAGAGTTCATCATCATGACTTCCTGGAAATTGGTGGGTGTGATGTCACAACCCTAGTTGAGCAGTTTGGTTCACCTTTATATATCTTAGATGAAGAAACGCTGCGTTCGGCTTGTCAGCAATACCGAGATGCTTTCAAGCAATACTACAAGGGGGAATCTCAAGTATTATATGCCTCAAAAGCTTGGAATTGTTTAGCAGTTTGTGCGATCGCCGCTTCTGAGGGTTTAGGAATTGATGTAGTTTCTGGGGGCGAACTTTACACCGCCTTGGAAGCAGGTGTTAGTCCCAATAAGATCTATCTCCACGGAAATAATAAATCTCGTGAAGAATTAATTTTAGCGATCAATTCTGGTGTCACCATTGTGGCGGATAACTGGTATGAGTTGCGTACCCTTGTGGAAATAGCCCAACTTGGTCAATCAATCCGCATCATGCTCCGGCTAACTCCCGGTATCGAGTGTCACACCCACGAATATATCCGCACAGGACACTTAGATAGTAAATTTGGCTTTGATCCCAACGATCTAGATGAAGTTTTTACCTTTGTCAGTCAACAATCTGCCCTTAATTGCGTAGGAGTACACGCTCATATTGGTTCCCAAATTTTTGAGCGCCAACCGCATCAAGATTTGGCCGCAGTCATGGTGCAGTGGTTGCGGGATGCAGCGAAGTATGGTTTAAATATTACAGAGTTAAACGTTGGTGGCGGTTTAGGGATTAAGTATATAGAATCAGACGATCCCCCCAGTATTGACGAGTGGGTGAAGGCAATTTGTGAAGTTATCCAAGAAGCTTGTGTAGCCGAAAATTTGCCTTTGCCGAAATTACTTAGTGAACCAGGGCGATCGCTAATTGCCACAGCTTGCGTCACTGCTTATACTATTGGTTCATCCAAAGTTATCCCAGAAATTCGTACCTACGTGGCAATTGATGGGGGAATGTCTGATAATCCCCGCCCAATTACTTACCAATCAGTTTATCGGGCAGTTATTGCTAATAAAATGTCTTCTCCCTTAACCGAAACAGTCACAATTGCTGGTAAACATTGTGAATCAGGAGATATTCTGATTAAAAATGCACTATTACCAAAGACTGAACCAGAAGATATTCTCGTAGTTATGGGAACTGGTGCGTACAATTACAGTATGGCATCTAACTACAACCGCTTGCCCCGACCGGCAGCAGTCGTAGTGGCGAATGGCGAAGCAAATTTAATTTTGCAACGTGAAACTTATCAAGACTTAATTCGACAGGATTGCCTACCAGAAAGACTGAAGAAATAGTCATTTGTCCTTGGTTATTGGTTATTGGTCATTAGCCAGGAACTAATGACTAATGACTAATGACTAATGACTAATGACTAATGACTAATGACTAATGACTAATGACTAATGACTAAATGTAATTAGAGGCAAAAGTGTAATCCAGATGTCATGAGAGATTGGTGGAAGCAATGGCTGACAAACCTGGGATGGTCACAGTCCTTGCTACTTGGGACTCTGGATATTTTGTTAGTGCTGGCGCTGACGTACATGATCCTAATTATCATTAGTGAGCGCCGAACACTGTGGATGGTGCGGGGATTCATTATCTTAATGCTAGCCTCAGCCCTAAGTGGCAGATTAGGACTACCTCTGCTAAGTTTTGTATTAGAAAAATTGGTGATCGGTTGTGCTGTGGCAATGGCAGTTGCTCTACAGTTAGAGTTTAGGCGATTTTTGGAGCAATTAGGGCGTGGCGAATTCCGCCAGATGTTTCAAAGCGATCGCCTAGCAATCCCCAAATCTGATAGTGTAATTGATGAAATTATCGAGGCTGTTAAAGAATTGTCCAAAAACCGCATTGGAGCTTTACTAATTTTGGAAACCACAGGGCCAATTGATGAGCGAGATTTTTCTGTGCCAGGAGTAAAGCTAAATGCGGAGGTTTCTAAAGAACTGCTCCAAACTATGTTTCAACCA
>Ga0209591_10000781_pt1 | contig 40720 bp, 36 predicted proteins | sample MAT01_FD_187207 | JGI IMG/M metagenome (GOLD analysis project Ga0209591, IMG submission 187207) | Freshwater microbial communities from Lake Fryxell liftoff mats and glacier meltwater in Antarctica - MAT-01 (SPAdes) (version 2) | ecosystem: Environmental > Aquatic > Freshwater > Ice > Liftoff... | reverse complement strand
CAGCTCGCTCGTGACGACCGCAACGGCGCCGTCGCCATCGGGAGCTCCCTCGAAGACCACGCCCTGAATCGGCGACGACCAGCGCACGCGGATCTCGCTTGGGAGGTCGGCGTCGTCGGACACGACCGCGCGCAAGGTCACGCTCGCACCCGTCGCGAAGGCCGCCCCGTCCGCGGGCTCCAGCAGGGTGATCGTGGGTGGTTGATTCACGGCCGGCATGTCGACCGTGGCCTCGCCGTCGATGTCCGGCGTCGGCGTGTCGAGCTCGGCGTCTCCGTCCGAGTCGAGCGCCTCGGCATCGAGGTCCAACGCGCTGCGCTCGAGCTCCGAGCCGCAGCTGAGCGCCTGGGTCAGCGTGACGACGGCGCCCAGCAACACAAGTCGTTCGAGGCGATGAAGCGTCATGGGAGGCCTTGGTGCGCACCGAGAATCGTGCCGAGTCTACACGCTCCGATGCTCCGGCGCCTCGGCGGTTGGTCGTAGAGGGCTACGAAGAAGGTGGTAGGCGCGCCCGGCGCCGCCGCATGGAACTCGTCCCCAGAGGCCTCACGGTGGACGACGCCCGTGGCGCCTTCAGGCCTGCATCCCCAGGGCCTGCAGCGCGTCCCCAATGCGCCGCACCACATCGACCTCGGGTCCAAAGCTGCTCAGGAGCCGGCTCGGTGCGAACGGCGGGTAATCCTTGATCAGGCGTTGCATGTGCTCGGCCGCGCGGGGCCGATCACCGATCAGGTGGGCGGCGCATGCCGCGACCACGCGTGCGAAGGTATAGCGCGGTGCGAACGACACCGCCGACTCGGCGTGGTCGAGGGCATCGTGGTACTCGGCGCGCATGAAATGCAGAAGTGCCAGCCCGGCGACGAAAGCGCGCGGCCCCAGGCGCAGCGCGTGGCGCATTCGCGCGAGCCCTTCCTCCGAGCGGCCGGTCAACTGCAGCGTCTGGGCGAGGAGCGCGTGCGCCTGGGCGTAGCTCGGGTTCTTGGCGATGGCAGTCTCGAGAACTGGCACCGCGCGCGCGTGATCACCGCGCGTTTGGAAGTAGCGCGCCTGCAGGAAATAGCCTTCCCCGATATGCGGCGCGAGCTCGATGCAGCGCGTCGCTGCCGCGAGGAGCCGCGCGCGCGCCGCCTCGGCCGGGCCCCACTGATTGAGCACATCATCGTAGGCACTCAGGCCGAGCCCGAAGTGCGCCAGTACGAGCGTCGGATCGCGCTCGAGCGCAAGCGCGAAGCGGGACCGCGCCTCGTCCGAAAGCGACGCTTCTCTCCGTTGGCAGATCTCCATGCCCTGGTGCGCCATCTCCCAGGCGGCCATGTCCCGGGTCCGCGGCGTACGTCGGAGGCCCAACTGCACGCGCTTCAAGATCACCGGGTACGCGGTCGCGACGATCACCGCGCAGACCGTGTCCTGCACCTCGAAGAGCTCGCTCTCGGCAAAGTCGTAGCGCTCGGTCCAGAGACACTCGCCGGTCTCCGCGTCGTCGACGCGCACCACCAGACGCCAGCTGGCGGCGCCCCGGTCCGCCGCGACGCCCGTGCGCAGCGAGCCATCGACCAGAAAGCGCGCCCCGAGAGCGCGCGCGATGTGCTGGCTGGTCGGCCCGAGCGTGCGCGCGCCGTCGGCGGACACCTGGGCTATCACCGGGAACCAGCACGAGCAGGCGAACAGCGCCGCGAGGTCGTGAGAAATGGCCCGCGCGACTGTCCGCGCCCGCGCATCGTCGTCCAACGCCAGCAGCGGCAGGACCGCTATCGCGGGGCGTTCGAGCACCGCCCCGACATGCTCGGGGCGAGCCTCCAAGGCGTGCAAAAGCGATGTCGCCTCGGTCCGGTTCGAGACGTCGAGCGTCGCCAACACGGCGGTGATGTGCGTCTTCACCGTCGCGGCGGAGATGCCGAGCACGCCGCCGATGTCCTCATTGGTCAACCCCTTGGCGACCAACCCGAGGATCTCGCGCTGACGAGGCGTCAGGTATTCCAGGCCCACCCTCTGGGGCATCGTCGTCTCCCCTTTCCGGCTGCTCCGGCATGAAACATGCCGGCGACGACCGGTGCGGTCAAGTCGAGGCCCGGCGCTGGGTGTGATCGAATGAGTCAAGTGCCCCTCACCTCGCATCCCACCCGGATGAGGAACCACGGAGACACCGAGAACACGGAGACTTGAAGCTGAGGCATGAGGACGTCTACGGGCGCATCATCGGCGTGGCTTTCGAGGTTCATCGGCATCGGACACGCCAATGTCCGTCGGGCGCTGGCCTCTGGCCCTGCCTCCGTCATCCCCGTGTCTCCGTGGTTCGTCCGCTTGGTGATGCACTCCTTGCGGTCGCTTCGTCTCAGGCCACAACCGAGCTGCTGCAGGAAGACTGTGGCACTCTCACGAGCGAGCTATTGGCGCGCATTGCCGACTTCTTGCGCAACCCCGCCGACGCGCGCGACTGCAACGACTCCCCCGGCGCCGCCGCCGATCGCCGCGGCCTCAGCGACAGGTTCGGGCTGCGCCTCATCAAGCCGCGTTGACAGACGTGAGTCGCGCCCCTCTCCCAATCCTTGGATTTGTGGGATGGAGATCCGGGTGCTGAGTCGTTGCACGCGCGTCGCGCAACCGACCTTGTTCATCACTTCTAGGAGACATCCCGTGCCCAGAGTCATACGCATACTGGCTACACTGAGCCTGCTCGTGGTCGCGCTCGCTGCTCCTTCTTCGCAGGCCGCCAACGCTCGCGCGCGCGACCTGTATCTCGCGAGTCGCGACGAGATGAAGCGCGTCCTGAAGATCATGTCCGAGATGCCCGCCTCGAAGGGCGGCAGCTTCATCGGCATCGTCGGAGGTCTCGCGGTCCTGAACTTCATCGAGAAGCTCCAGCCCGCCGACATCCTGTTGGTCGATCTGAATCCTGCCCAGGTCGAGTACGGGCGCTGCGTGGTCGAGCAGGTGAAGCTCTCGCCGAGTCGGAACGAGTTCGTGTCCGCGTTCTTCTCGCGCCCCTTCCTCGCGGACGAGGCGGCGTTCCTGGCACAGCCCGGCGACCACGGGATGCTCACGGCGAATACGGAGCGCATCAAGGACCGCGGGCTTCGTGCGAGCTGCGCCGAAGACCTCTCGCTCATCGCGGATGCAACCCACGACGCCGCGGCGCAGTCGCTGCTCGTGCAGCGAAACTCCAACGGCAAATACCTCCAGCTGCGCGGCCCCGACAAAGGCATGCCGCTCGGCTACAACTACCTCTACTACGACCAGGGCTGGCTCGAGTCCGACGCGTCGTATGCCCGCACCCGGTCCGCCTTGATGTCGGCAAAGATCCGCTACCTCGCCTCCGACATCGGGGTCGTCCCCCTCGACAACATCCAGGGCCGGGAAGTCTTCTTCTGGGGCACGAACCTCGCGACCTGGTTTGGGCCGGGCAAGGCTGCGTACGAGCGATTCGTGGTGCGCGCCCATGAGGCGTTCTTCTCGCGCAACAAGGCCATGCGCTTCGTCTTCGCCAGCACCTATCGGCGCACGGCATGGACCAACTTCCTCCCGTTCGAGCCGGCGCTCGCCGGCGTGCACCTCGATGCCTCGGCCAAGGTGCGCAAGCACGTCGAGGGCAAGCGCGTGCTCGAGCTGATCCCCGGCAGGGCCTACTTCGGCAAGGAACTCAGGGCCAAGGAGTCGATCGTTCAGAGCGCGTCATTGCCCATCGACCCGGCTGTGACCTTCGATGTCGCGGTGCTGCACATCCTGAACAACTCCGGGATGAAGTGGTGGCAGACGGATCGCCACAGCGAGTTCAAGGCGCTCTACGACAATGTCCTTGGACGCGCGAACGAGGTCGTCATCCTCGAGCACAACCGCACGAGCGCCGACTTCTCGGACAAGGAACGTGAGCGCATGGTCGGCCTCGACGAGCTGCTCCGGCCTCTGTTTCCGGTCCTCGCCAAGCGCCGCCTCGTCATCGATCTCGAGCCTTCGGTCGGTGAGACCGACTCGATTCGGAACCTGGTCCTACACGTCCGGAAGAACTGAAGGCGGCGCGCGCCGCTTGGGTGGGTTCCGCATTGCCGTTGCTGTGCTCGCTTCGCGTGGTGGCGGGTGGAGAACCCGTAGCCTACGGGAAGACTAACGCAGTCGTTTGGAGGGGTTGAGGGCACGCCAGAGTTCAGGCGGCCTGAGACCGGAGAGCAGCACGCAGGGCGGGGGAGGAGGTGCCGGTCGCGGCACGTCGGGCAAATCGATCCACGCGAGCTGCGCGATGATTGATCGGCCAGCGCAGCCCGAGCCGGTCGCGCTCGGCTTCGAGTTTCGTCAGGCCCCCACGCCGGGTGACGCGGCACCAAGATGTCATGGAGATGCCGATGGTGGATCCTGCTCAGGCTGCGAGCGGCCGCCAGCCGAGCGACGGGTCGGCGGCGCGCCCGGGGACCACCCGAAGGCTGGGCGAGGCGGGCGAGATCCCGATCGTGAGCGAGGCGCAGGTGCGCGCAGGGATCGCACCGTCGGGCGCGTCGAATGGGGGCCGCGTTCGTCGGCAACAGCCTCCCGATGCCGGCGGTGCATCGCCGGTGGCCTCGTCCACCGCGCCTCCGGCCCGCGACATCGGCCTCGACCCGACGCTCGAGATCCCGGCCGCACCGTCTGCTGCTCCTCGCAATGGCATCCCCCCGACCCGCGAGAACCCGCGGTTGCCGCCGACCCGGCCCGGCGACTAAGGGGCGCTCGAGCTCCTCCCGCGTCGTCTGGCTCGACCGCCTCGAGGCGCGCGGCGGATGGCTACGGCTTGCGCGGCGGTCCGAAGTGGAACGTCGTGACGCCGGTGTACTGCGATTCCGATAGTAACGGCCGGGTCGCCGCGAACATCGTGTGCAGGGTCATCCCGCCTTCCTCCTTGGCGTCGCGCACGACCAGCCAGAGGCCCGATGCCGAGCGCGCGCCGGCGGCGATCTCGTCACGCTCGTCGGCGCTGAGCTTGAAGTCATCGTCGGTTTGCGCCAAAAACGACGGCAGCGGCCCGTGCGCGTTGTGTACGTAACAGACGCGATGGAAGTGCGGCCAGAGCACGACGAGGTCGTTGGGTGTCCGGTGCGCCTCGACCTCGGCGGCGACCAAGCTCCAGCGCGCCTTTTGATCGTCACGGTAGTAGAGCACAGAGGCGGGCACGCACAGGGTGACGATGCAGACCACAAGTCCGACCTGGAACAGCGTCCGCTGGACCCGCGCGATGCCGACCGCGACCAGCATCGTCGCCGCGGTCATCGCCGCGAACAGGTAGCGATGCAGGAACAGCGGCTCCATCACGTACGACAGGATGAAGGCCAGGCCCAAGCTCGCGGCCAGGGGTAGGAACAACACCAGCGTCGCGGCGAGCGGGTCGAGCGTGCCACGCGGCGTGGGCGCGAACAACCCGGCGAGCCAGCGCGGACGGCGCGGCAGCGGAAAGAGGGCGAGGCCAAGGAGGACGACGCACAGCGGCACGGCGAGGCGCCATGTGTAGAGCAGCGGCTCGTAGAGGCCATAGAGGCTGGGGGTCGGGATCCAGAAGTTGCCGTCGAGCTTGCCGTAGCGCGCGAGCATGGTCGGGAGCCAGGCGCTGAAGGCGGCGAAAACGGCGAGCTGGACCTGCGCCCAGCGCCATAGCGAAGGGGCAGCGAACGGCCCCGAGCTGGCCTGGCGCCGGGCGCGCCACCAGAGAATCAGCACCGTCGCGTTCTGCCCGATGAGGAAGAAGCCCGCGTAGAGGTGGCTGTAGCAGAGGAACGCGCTGACCACGCCATAGCCGACGAGCCGGCGCGTCGTCGGGGCCTCGAGCCAGCGCACCAGACACCAGGTCGACCAGAGCGTCAGGAACAGGAAGAGCGCGTACATGCGCATCTCCTGCGCGTATTGGATCTGCGTCGGCCCGACCGCCAGGAGCGCGGTAGCGATGAGTGCCGGACGCGCGCCGAAGAGGCGGCGCAAGATGCGATTGGCGAGCCAGAGCGCGATGAGCGAAAAGAAGACCGAGGGAAGGCGCACGCTGACTGGGCTCGCGCCAAAGAGCCCCATCCAGACGTGCATCAGGAGGTTGTGGAGCGGCGGGTAGTTGTCGGCCGCAGTCGCGGCGAGGACGCCGCCGAAGGTCGGCTGTCCGGCCTGGTCGACCGAGACGGCCTCGTCGTACCAGAGATCCTCGTCGCCGAGGAGGAGGAGGCGAAGCGCGATGGCGAGCGCGAAGAGGCCGGCGGTCCAATAGCGCTCGAGGCGCTCCCGACGCTCTTCCTGCGGGCTCGGGAGCGCCATGGCCGTGACCCTCACGAGGACACCGACCCGTCGACCGCCAGCGCGAGGCCGCCATGGAGGTAGACCCAGAGCGCTTCCAGGGCGAACGCGGCGGTGGCCGGCAGCGCCCCCCGTGGCCGCGTTGGATCGATTGAGCTCATCCTAACGTGCATCCTTTCATCGACTGCCGAGATACTTGCGGGTGCCGAACCCAGGACGCACAGCGTCTGCCGGGGTGAGACAAGAGCACGACACAGAGCGTCCGCAGAACCCTCGAGCGCGGCTCGCCGACCATGGCTGGCGGCGGTCTACCATACCTTCAGCTTCGCCGCGTACCAGGGACGATCTCGAGGACCACCGCAGCTATCGGGTCCATGCTGACCCATTGACCTCGGACTCGGGGGCTTGATCGCGGGGAGCAGTCCGTTGCGGTGTTCGTGGACGCGTGCTAGGCGACCACTTCTTCGTCGCACACAGGAACCGCATTGCCGCTACGCCGGTCCATCCTCATCTTTTTCGCGCTCGCCGTCACCGCTTGCAGCAGCGATGAGCCCGCGACCCCGCGCCCGGGCGTTGCACGCCCCAATACGCGCGTGCTCACCGCCCAGGGTCGCGCCGCCCTCGAGCTCGTAGTGCCCGACGGCCACTTGGTGTTCGCCGCGATCCCGGAAACACTCGCGATCGAGGTCGGACAGATCCTCGCCTCCGAGCCGACGTCGGCAGCGCCCTATGGGCTCCTGCGGCGCGTCACGTCGGTGGCGGTCGACAACGACAAGGTCGCCGTCGAGACCGTCGCTGCAGTGCTTCACGAGGCCTTGAAGGAAGCCGAGGGCGAGGCCTCGGGCGAGGTTAGCGCCGCCACAATCGACGAGATCCATCACAACGCCATCTCTATCGATCTCCCGTTCGAGAAGGTGCTGTGGGACGCGGACGGCCAGGCCGACACGACCTCGGACCAGCTCCGCGTCAACGCCGAGGTCTCGGTGTCCGCCGGCTTCGGAGTGAACTACAAGATCTTCGACTTCGACTCGCTGTTCGATGATCTCAACCCGTTCGACGCCGTCGATCTCCAGCTCGGTGTCACCCTCGGCCTCGGGCAGAGCGCGTCCGCGACCATCACCATCCCGCAGACGCTACCCGGCACATCGATCCGCAAGACCGTCGAAGAGGCCGTGTTCGACCCCATTGTCTTCTTCCTGGGCCCCGTGCCGGTGGTCCTCGTGCCCGTGGTCTCGCTCGATGTCGCCTTCAATGCGGGCATCGCCGCCGGCGGGCAGTCCTACGGCGTGCACGAGGCGTTCAACGCGAGCATCGGCTTCACCTGCAACGGTGACGGCTGCAGCGCGTCCGACGGCGCCTTCGGCCCCGAGCTCTCCGCCGATCTGCCGACGTTCAGCGACTTCGACGAAGGCTTCGTCGAGCTCGCGCTCATCCCCAGGTTCGAAGTCCGGGTCTACGGCCTCGCCGGCCCCTACCTCCAGGCCGACGTCGCTGCCCGCCTCAACGTCAGGCCGCTGCACGCACCGGCCTGGGACGTGGTTGGAAGGCTGGTCGGCAGGGTCGGCATCGGTGGCGCCTTCGGCTTCGACTGGGGCGTCGACTACTTCGATGAAAGCAAGGTCATCCTTCAGGGCTCCAACATGGCCCCCCAGTTCACCGCCAACTCGAGCGATCGCAGCGTCTTCGAGGGTTCGCTTGTCGGCTTCGAGGCCCACGTCGACGACCTGGAAGATGGCCCCTTGCCGGTCACCGTGACGCACGAGGCAAACGCGTTCGCCTCGGTCGTCATAGCCCCCGGCGGAACGTTCGAGGTGCTGCTGCCGTATGGTCCGAACATCATCACCGAGACCGCCACCGATTCGGGCGGCGCGACCGTGGCGAGGACGATCAAGGTGGGTGTGGTCAACCCGGCGCCGGAAGTGGCGCTCCATTTCCCGTTGGCCGGCGCGACCTTCTACAAGGGTTTCGACGTCGCTCTGCACGCCACCGCCGTCGATGGCTTCGCGACCCAGAACGGCACCATCCCATGTGAACAGATCACCTGGAGCGGGGCCAGCGCGGGCGACGCCCTCCCGGCTGACAACTGCGGCGCCGACGCCAGCGGGTTCATCTACGCGCAGTTCAACTCCGCCGGTGCGCGCACGCTGCAGGTGCAAGCCGATGACAAGCGCAGCAGCGACGTCGCGACGGTCGCGATCCTGGTTATCGAGCCACCGCTGAACGCGGTGCAGACCCAGTTGCTCGCCCCCATTTGGTTCGATCTCATCGAAGTCGCCAACGATCTGGACATGTTCCTGAGCTTCCGGATGCAGGGCACCAAGGAGAGCGTACCATTCGAGTGGGCCGTCGCGGACTGCCACGGGCAGGCGGACCTCGCCAACTGCGACGCCGACCAGGTGCTCTTTCAGGACGCCTTCGCACTGAACGGCGTGCTCGTGGTCGACCGCGTCTGGACGATCGCCAACGCTCTGGGCGCTCCGGGCTGCCATCCCAGCTTCGCGCGTCTGACGCTCACGGTGGACGGCACGGTGATCGCGGTCCTCCGGCTCGTCCGCTACATAATCTGCTGAGGAGGCGACATGAGGCTCAAAGGGATCATGCTGACAGTGATGCTGTTCGCCTGCGGCGGTGATGCGGGCGCCGGCGGCGACGCGATCGACGCTGGGAACGACGGGGCGTTGACGCTGAGGCCTTCGGAGAGCCAGCTCTACGCCGTGCCCGGCGGGGGCACGAGCCTCACCGTCGATGTCGTGCGCGAGGGCGTCGCGGGCCCGGTGGCGCTCGAAGTCGTCGGCCTGCCCGCTGGCGTCGCGGCCGAGTTCGACGAGTCCCCCACCAGCGGCGAGTCGGTCGGACTGCGCCTGACGGTCGCGCAGGAGGCGCTCGCCGGCCTTCATGGTCTCTACATCGTCGGGCACATCGGCGACGGCGTCGCAGGCGGGGTCGCGCTGTCGTTGCGAGTGGCGCAGGGCTCGCACGTGCACCTGCGCGGTCGCGTCGTCGACATGTACGCCCAGCCTCTTTCACAGGCGGCCGTGCAGGTCGGGGACGCTACGACGACGACCGACGCGAGCGGCCACTTCGAGATCCCAGGTCTCGTGGCGCCGCCCTACGACGTGGCAGTAAAGCAGGGCGACGGCATCTTCCACGTCTATCGCGGGCTGTCGATTCCGAACCCGGTCCTCGAGCTCGCTTCGTTCACGCTGCCCGGTGGGCTGGCATCGGCGACCCTCGAAGCCTCGCTCTCCGGCGGCGCCGGCCCGGACGCGCAGAACGCGCAGGTGATGGCCTTTGCCGGCGCTGATGCGTGGGGTGCGTCGGCGCCGGGCGCGATGCAGGTGCATTGGCCAAGCGAAGGAGAGGGCAACGGCGAGCTGTTCGGGCTCGAGTTCGCGCGCGACCTCGGGCAGCAGCCGACCACCTACACTGGCTTTGGAAAACGGTCGGTGATGCTCGACGATGGCGACAGCGTCGCGGTGAACATCCTGCTCCAGCCTGTCGGGACGAGCTGGATTGCAGGCGACATAACTGTCGCGCCGGTCCACCACATCGCCGAACGCGTCCTGTGGTTGCAGCTCGGACCGCACACCGCGGTGCCGCTCGCCAGCAGCGTCGCGGCCGATGCATCCTTCACCTGGGCGGTGCCGGACCTGGCCTACCCCGTCGGGGTGCAGGTGCGTGCGCGCTCGGGCACGCGCGAAAGCTATCGCTACGTCGCCGACATCAAGCCCGGCGAAGTCATCTCCCTCGATGTGCCCGCGGCCCCGACGATCGTCTCTCCCATCAACTCCGGCATCGACGGCATCCCGCGCCACGTGACCTTCGCGTGGAGTGGCGACCCGGCTGCAATCCATGCCGTCGCCATCGCGGCGCCGGGGTTGACCGTCATCGTCTACACCGAGCGCAGCGACACGAGCTTTCCCGAGGCGCAGGCGATCGGGCTAGCGTGGCCGGCGAAAGCCAAAATCACCTGGTACGTCACCGCGATCGGTCCGTGGGACGGCATCGACGCCTACGTCACCGAGGGTGGTGGCATCGGTTTCTTCGGTCTCGGGCGCGACGTCACGCTCGCGTACTCGGATCTCGCCGCCGTCTTTCTGGCTCCCTGACGCGGAGCCGTCGCCACCCACGTTGGCGTGGATGGGTGCCTTGGCAGGCTCGACGCCAGGCTGGCCGGCAGGGAAGCTTCGGCGACCGCGCCAAGCGGACGGCCGGCCGCGGCGAAGTCGCGATCATCCGCTACGTAGGGCTACGTAGGGCTACGTAGCCGCGCCCCGAGAAACGCGTCCAGCGGCGATACCCGGCGTAGCCTGGCGCGTGGCATGCCGATTGCGATGGCCTCCCGCCAGCGAGCACCCCTGGTTCGCTGGAGGTCGTCGACTTCGCCGACGCCGATACGCCATGGGTCCTTTAGTGGGTATTGCGTCGCCGGCTGCGGTGACGGCGGGGCCTCCAGCGACAGTGACACCATCGCCGCGACCGACACCATCGGCGCGGCGGCTGACGTCGATGACTCCGCTCCCGAGACCGCTCCCGGTCTTCAGCGTGAGCCGCGTGCTTTCGAGGATGAGCTTCGGGACCCTCTTGTCGCCCATCCCGATCACTGCTACCGCCACGCTGGCGAAGCACGCAAGAGCCGCTCGAGCGCGTTCCTGTCTCCGGTCTGGACATGGATGTCAGCCGCGACATCTTCCCCAAGGACGGGTTCGGTCCGTCTTGATACCCGGGGGACCCATTGGATCAACTCTTGAAGCCCCCGCGGGATGGCGCCGATGCACTGGCCGGTCGCGCGCTCTCGATTCGCCACGTCCTCCGATTGGATGGCTTCGGCGGGTTCGTCACCGGCGTCATCTTCGCGTTCGTCTTGCCACGGTTCGGATCGGCGATTCCATTCTCTGACGAGACCTTCCTGGGACTGGCGCTGGTCGGCTTTGCTTACGCGTGCTGCTCGTTCGTCGCCAGTCGTCTCGAGCCCACCAGTGCCTGGCAGTGGCTCCGCATCATGGTCGTCGCCAATCTCGCCTACTGTATTGGCATCTCGACGTTCGTTGCATGTGTGATCAGCGCGATGCACCCACTCGCGGTCGTCTACTTCGCGCTCGAGGTACTCGCCATCCTGAGCCTCGTCGCGCTCGAGATCTGGACGCTCCGTCGTAGTGCCCGCGCGCCTTGATATTGCGGTTCATCTGGCTTTCGCGTGGGTGATATCGAGTTCGAGTACAAGCGCCATGGCGCGCTCTGCCTGATTGCCAACTTCGTCGTCGCAACCGGGCAGGTGATCGAACCAAGCATTGGCCCAACGCGGACCGAGGAGGACTTCGTCGCGCACATCAAGCGCATCGTGGACACCGACCCCACGGCGGGGTGGGTCTTCGTGACGGACCAGCCCAACACCCACATGTCCGAGGGCCTCGTCCGCTTCGTCGGCGAGCGGTGTATCAGCGACGCCGAGCTTGGCACCAAGCGCAAAGAAGGAATCCTGCAGACGATGCCGAGCCGGAAGGAGTTCTTGGAGGATCCAAGCCACAGGATCCGCTTCATCTTCACTCCCAAGCACACCTCATGGATGAACCAGATCGAGATTTGGTTCCGCATCCTCGCGCGCCGCCTCCTCAAGCGAGGATCCCTTGCGTCCCTCGAGCAGCTCCGCGAGTGTCTGCTCGATTTCATCACCTACTTCAACAAGGTCCTCCCGGTTATCGCTTGATGAAGGTCTAAAACGGATGACTCTCGAGTGACGCTCACGGGGAAGCGCCACCGAGCGTCGGGGATGCGACCGACCCTCAAAGCGGGCGAAGCCCGCAGGGCGGGAGCGCCCCGACGTCGGTGGTGCAATGGCTGGATCTCAGTCGAGAGTCATCCGTGTAGTCCCTCAGGACCCGACCGACCAGCCCGCCTCCCTCCTGCTTGACCGCATCCGCGCCGAACGCGCCACCACCGACACCCTGAAAAAGAATTAAAGAATGCGCTCGCGCCTGGGAGTGTCTTGCATCTGGCATATGGATATGGCAAAATCACGCCATGTCCGATAACGATCCACGCACGCTCGCCAATGGCGATCTCGAAGCCGAGGTCGCTACGTTATCCGCCCAGCTCGACGTCGCCGAGCACCGCCTACTCGCACTCATCGGCGAGCTCGACCGCCGCCAGCGCCATCGGGACCACGGTCTGCCGACGCTGGCGGCGTGGCTGTCGTGGCGCGTCGGGCTCGGTCCGGTGGCGGCGCGCGAGAAAGTGCGGGTCGCCAAGGCGCTCGCCGAATTGCCACATATCAGTACGGCATTCTCGCGCGCCGAGGTCAGCTATTCGAAGGTCCGCGCCATGACCCGCGTAGCGACGCCGACCAACGAAGCGCGCCTCCTCCACATGGCGCAGGAGGCGAGTGCTGCCCAGCTCGAGACGTTGTGCCGCGGCATCGAGCAGGTCACCGACCAGGGCGCCACAGCGCAGACCCGCCAGGTCACGCTGCGCCCGTGCAAAGGCGGCACGGTGCGCCTCGAAGCGCGTCTGCACCCGGACCTGGCGGCCCTCGTGATGATGGCCATCGACGCCGCGGTTGAAGAGGCCGACGACGCTTCCGTGGAAACGCCGACCTCGCGACCCGACGGGCTCCTCCGTATCGCTGACGCTTTCATCGCCGACCAACGCCCGGAAGGACGCCCGGGCGGCGAACGCCACCAGATCATCGTCTGCGTGAGCGCCTCCGAGCTCCACCCCGGGGACGCTTCCGCGGAATCGTCGGCCGGTCCCGTCGGACCCGAATCGAAGCGGCGACTCGCCTGCGATGCGAGTGCCAGCATCGTGACCGTGGATGACGCCGGGAGCCCGCTCGACGCCGGCAAGAAGACCCGCACCGTCGCGCCCGCACTGCGTCGGGCACTGGTGGCACGCGACCGTGGCTGCCGTTTCCCCGGCTGCAATAACCAACACTGGGTCGACGCTCATCACATTGAGCATTGGGCCGACCGGGGGCGAGACCTGCCGGGATCCTTCGCAAGGAGATGGGCTGGAGCGGACGTGACTTCGCTCGCCTCATGGGATCTCGCGCGAGACTGGAGCCGCCCTGGACGGTGACCCGAGTCGAGTTGAACGTGAATGATCGGCGGGGATACTCCGGGCTACACGCATCCTGCGCATCAGCTGGGACGAAGCCTGGCACCTTCTTGCGCACGTTGTACCCGGCGAGCGCCGAGAGTTGCGCGCCGTCGTCGTCGACACTCTTACGGGCTCGAAGTACGTCGGGCTCTATGCCGAGGAGAACCTTTCGTCCCGGCTCCGCGAGCGCTTCGAAACGCTTCAGGCCATCAACCTCGAGACCGGGCGCCCATGGGCGGAACGGTATTGGAAGCGCTGGTACTTCTGGGCGACCCATCGCGGCTCGAGCTACCCAGCGACCCACGGAGATCCCGAATGAGCCGATACTGCTGGGGCTGTTGGCGCCCACTCCGAGGATCCTGCTTTGTCACTCTGGCCGCCAATTCTGCCGGATGCCGCGGCTGAGGTGCATGCCTCTATCAGTTGCCGACGACCTCTCCACTGGCATCGCCGCCGACCTCTCCGCTGGCCTCGTTGACGAGCTCAACACTGGCCGTCAGCGTCACCGAGCCACGCAGCATGTGCGACACCGAGCAGTATTTTTCCTGCGAGAGTGCCACCGCGCGCTCGAGCTTGTGCAACGAGAAGTCCCCGCTCGCACGATAGTGCAGATGGATCTTGGTGAAGACCGCCGGCACCGCATTGGCGCGCTCGCCGTCGACCGCCACGTCGAGCCGGGTCACCGTGTGCCGCCCAGTCTGCAGGATATGCAGCACATCAATGGCACTGCAGCTCGCGAGGCTCATGAGTAGCGCCTGCATCGGTCGCACGCCTTCTTCGGCCGGGCCGATGTCGGGCGCTCCGCGCAACATGATCGCGTCGCCGTCCTCGTTGACACCCTTGAACTGTGCGCCATGCAGGCGTTCGAGTGTGACTTTCATCGGGTCGCTCCTGCGAAGAGTCCAGACGATAGATAGCGGTCGCCTCGGTCGCACAAGATGCACACGACCACCCCCCGGTCGAGCTGGCGCGCGACCTCGACCGCTGACCAGGCCGCGCCACCCGCACTCATACCGACCGAGATCCCGAGCTCGCGCGCGAGCCGCCGCGTCATCGCGACCGCATCCCGTTCGCTGACATCGATGTACCGATCGACCCGCGCGGCCTCGAAGATCTTTGGCAGGTAGGCCTCCGGCCAGCGCCGGATCCCGGGGATCTTCGCTTCGCCGTCGGGCCGCACGCCGACGATCTCGACGTCGGTTCGCTGCGCCTTCAAGTAGCGCGAGCAGCCCATGATCGTGCCGGTCGTGCCCATGCTCGACACGAAGTGGGTGACGGTGCCGTCGGTGTCCTGCCAGATCTCGGGTCCCGTCGTCGCCTCGTGCGCGCGCCAGTTGTCCGGGTTCGAGAACTGGTCGAGCATCAGGTAGCCGCCCGCCGCGACCTGCGCCCGTGCGTAGTCGATGCTGCCCTCGATACCGCGCGCGGCCGGGGTCAGGATGACCTTGGCGCCGTAGGCCTCCATCGAGAGCACGCGCTCGCGGGTCGCGTCCTCGGGCATCACCAGCTCGATCGGGTAGCCCTTCATGGCGGCGATCATCGCGAGCCCGATGCCGGTGTTGCCGCTCGTCGGCTCGATGAGCTTGACGCCGGGTTGGAGCTCACCGCGCGCCTCGGCCTGCTCGATCATCCAGCGGGCGGGCCGGTCCTTGACGCTGCCGCCGGGGTTGTTGCCTTCACATTTTCCGAACAGCCGCACTTCGGGGCGGCCTCCAGCAGCCGTCACCAACGACGACAGGTCGACCAGGGGGGTGTTGCCGATGAGCTCGATGGTGTGAAGGACCTTCATGGGCCGGCCACGCTGCCACGCTGTGCGCGTGCCGTCCATGGGCGTATGGTCAGAGTCGCGCGAAGAGCGCGTCGATCGCTACCGAGACATCCGGAAATGCTGGGACCACGAGGCTCGCGCCCTGTCCCGGGAGGACCGTCTGGACGACGCGGTACTCGCCATCGACCGGGTCCGAGTGGACCCGCACCAGGCGCTTCACGAGGTCGATCGTCCAGTACACCGGGATCCCGGTCATCGCGTAGAGGCGCGCTTTCGGTCCGAGGTCCTTCCTGCGTGAGGAGTCGGCCACCTCGATGACGAGCCAGAGCCGGTCGGGGTGTTGATCGGGGCGGTCCGCATCAACTGGGAAGACCGCTACATCCGGCTCGGGCAGCGATTCACCGACCGCACGAATCCCGCTGTGCGCTCGCACCACGGCACGGCCGGCAAGGGCCGCTGCGAGGCGGTTATGAAGGTAGTTCACCAACCAGGCATGAGGCGTTCCTTGAGGGCTCATCGGCAGGATCTCCCCGAACACCAGCTCGACCCGCTCATCCTCGAAAGCGCCGAGCGCCACCAGCTGCTCGTACTCGACGAGCTTCAGCTTTCTTGGGGGCAGGCTTTCGAGGGGATCCGTGAGTGAAGCGACCATGGCGCGAGCCTAACGAAGCGCGGGTCTGATGCCAAGGCGTGGGTGCGATGGGGTGCGTGCTACTGCAGGGCCAGCCAGTGCTCGCCTTCCACATGGCCGCGGCGAGCCAGCTCGCTGGCGATGACCGCCCTCGCGCCCGGGCTCGCGACCGCAACGAGGGTCACCTGTGCGTCAGGCGCCGCGAGCCCGTCCGCGGCGACGACGGGGATGGACCCGAAGAGGCGGTTGCCGACCTTGCGCGGGTCGATGTCGATGAACGCACTGATCGCGACGCCGGCCGCGAGCAGGTGCTTGGCGTGCCAGCGACCATAACGCCCCGCGCCCCAGATGCGCACGGCCCGACCCGCCAGCGGCCCGGCCACCAGATGGCGGTGCACGAGTGCCCTGCGCGGTTCGTCGCCGTAACGACCGTCGGCGCGCGTCGCCCGCTCGGGATGGTCGCGCCAGGTGACGAGTGCACCAGGCACGTCGCCTGTCGCGAATCCGAAAGCGACACCTTCGCCGAAGAGGCGCAGCCACAGGTCGTGATCCTCGGCAAAGTCGCCGTCGCGATAACCGCCCGCCGTGCGCACGATCGCCGTGCGATATGCGACCGCCGGATGGGCCACCGGCGCGTCGATGAAGCGCGCGTTCCGCAATGCCGTCGCCGTGCGCAGCCCATTGAGCCACGCGACATGGCGCTGCATGCCGGCCTGGGCCGGGCCCTCGCCGAGCACCGCATAGGCGACCTCGCACGTCACGACCCCGAGCGCCGCGTCGTGCAATGCGCGCACCTGGGTCACGAGCCTATCGGGACGCATGCGATCGTCGGCGTCCATACGCGTAACGATCGGCGCACGACACGCCGCGAGCCCCGCGTTCAGTGCCGCGACCAGCCCCGCATGCGGCAGATCCAGGACGCGAAAGCGCGCATCGCCAGCGACCGCCTCACACACCACTTCGCGGGTTCCGTCCGTCGGCCCGTCGAGCACCAGCACGCACTCGAAGTCGACGCCGACCTGAGCCGCGATATCCGCGATGCACTCACCGACGACCGCCGCCTCGTTCCATACCGGCACCAGCACCGAGGCCTGCGGCGACAGCTGCCGGAGGCGATATGACGCCTGCGGCACCGTCGCGCTCAGGTGATGAGCTCGCTGCGACCCGTCTCGAGCTGGTACTCGGCGCCGATGACCTCGAGCTTCATGCACGGGCCTCTTCGAAGCGGCTACCGTCGTGGCTCCAGATCACGTTCTTGCCGTCCGAGGTGGTGCGGATGTGCACCGGCCGGCTCCAGAGTGCCACCAGATTCGAGAGCGTCTCCTTCGCGTAGTCGAGCTTCAAGTCCTGGCCGTCGTGCTTGTGCCAGAGACAGAGCTCGCCGCGGTTCTTGTAGTTCGCGTCCTCGACGTAGATCATCGGCTGGCCGAAGTTCGTGAGCTGCTTCAAGAGCATCGACTTCACTTCGAGGAACTCGCGTGTCTTCACTTCCCAGCGCTCATTCTTGCGATTGTAGGCGTAGCTGAAGAGCTTGAGTTTCTCGGCGAACTCGGGCGTCAGGAACTCGTCGACGAACATCAAATCGTTATAGATCTTGCGCACCTGGAAGATTTTCTGGCGACCGAGGCCGAGCTGCATGTCCCAGGCGGCCTTCTGCTCCATGTTGTCGCAGCGCTCCCACTCGAGCCCGAAGCGCCCCTTGTTCCAGCGGTCCTCGATGTCGCGATAGAGTTCGAGGCCGATCTTGTACGGGTTGATGCTGGTCGCGTTCATCTGCATCGTGCCCGAGTGCACCGTGCAGAAGTCGGTGATGTCGCCGTCGTTACACACCCCGCAGCGCGTCAGCATGTGCGAGTGCCAGTAGCTGGCCCAGCCCTCGTTCATGATCTTGGTCATGCGCTGCGGCACGAAGTAGTAGGCCTCCTCGCGAATCATCGCGAGGATCTGCCGCTGCCAAGCTTCGAGCGGCGCATGCTCCAGGAGGAACGCGACCACGTCCCGCTCGGGCTCGGTCGGGAAGCGCTTCTTCGCCTCCTCGTGCTTCTTCTTCATCTCCTCCCGGCGCCGGTCCATGTCGGCCTCGGGGTTGATGTACCGGTCCATGTACGAGCGCGCCGGCAGCTTCGCTGGCTCGGGCGGCAGGTCGTCGTCATTGCCCACGTCGCGCTTACGCACGATGTACGCCGCGTACGGGTCGATGAGGTTGTCGACCGTGAGGCACACGTCGATGAAGTTCTCGACCCGCTCCTCGCCGTAGCGCTCGGCGATGCGCGCAATCTTCGCCGAGTGGTTGGCCATCTGGTCCAACATCTTCCGGTCGGTGTGCGCGAACCAGTCGTTATTCTTGAAGAAATCGCAGTGGGCGTAGACGTGCGCGACGACCAGCTTGTGCTCGAGCAGGGAGTTCGTCTCGAGCAGGTACGCGTAACAAGGGTCGGTGTTGATCACGAGCTCGTAGATCTTCGAGAGCCCATACGCATACGACTTCGAGATGTGCTCGTACTCCGCGCCCCACTTCCAGTGCTTGTAGCGGATGGGGAAGCCATCGTAGCTCGCGAGCATGTTCATCTGCTCGTAGGTGACCATCTCGAAGATCGTCGGGAAGTAGTCGAGCCCCACCGAACGCGCGATCTTCTCGATCTTCACCGCCCACTCACGCACATCTTCGGGAATCGGGATGGTGGACATCGGCTCACTTGCCCTTGCCGAGGAAGTCCTTGATGGACCGGACGATGGCGTCCTTGTTTTTGATTTCGCTCGTGATGACCTGGTCGTCGCCCTTGAAGTGCACGCGCAGGTCCTTGATGAACTGCCCCGAGCCGTACGGGCTCTCGACCTGGCCGTAACAGAACACGTTGCAGCTCGGGATGACCTCCTCGCGCACGAGCTTCACGCACTGCATCGTGTCATCGGCCGACCAGTTGTCGCCGTCCGAGAAGTGGAACGGATAGATATTCCACTCGCCCGAGGGGTAGTCCTTTTTCATGATCTCGATGCACTTGCGATAGGCGCTCGAGATCATCGTGCCGCCCGACTCCTTCGTCTTGAAGAAGGTGTCGCGGTCGACCTCACGCGCGCTCGCATCGTGGATGATGTAGCGGCTCTCGATGCCCTTGTATTGGCTCCGCAGCCACGTATCGATCCAGAAGCTCTCGATGCGCACGATCTCCTTCTGCTCGTCCCCCATCGAGCCCGACACGTCCATCATGTAGATGATGACCGCGTTGTGGTGCGGGCGGACCATCTCTTTATAAGACCGGAACCGCATGTCATCGCGGATCGGGATGATGATGGGGTTGGTCGGGTCGTAGGTGCCGGAGTTTATCTGCCGGCGCAGCGCCTGCCGATAGGTGCGCTTGAAGCTCCGGAGCGAGTCGGGACCGACCGGCCGGATGCCGGTGTACTTGCGGTCGAACGACTCGAACTTCTTCTTTCCCTTGGGTTGTATCTTCGGCAGCTCGAGCTCTTCGCCGAGGATGCGCGCGAGGTCCTCGAGCGTGACCTCGACCTCGAGCGCATGCTCACCCGGTGAGTCGCCGGCCTGACCCTTGCCCGAGCCCTGGCCTTCGCCTTCGCCCCCGATCGGGTCGCCGGGCTCGCCGTCACCCTGGCCGAGCCCGCCGTTGTCGCGGCGCCCGAACTTGAAGCGCGGCAAGTCGATCTGCGGCACGGGCACTGACACGAGGTCCTTGCCCTGCTTGCCGATGAGCTCCCCTTGCGAGATGTATTTCTTGAGGTTCTTGCGGATGCGGCCGCGCACGATCTCTTTGAAGCGTGTCCGGTCAGAGTCGATTCTCTCCACACGACCCCCTTCTGGTCAGCGCTTCTCTTTCGTTTCGCCGCGCGCAAAGATCGAGGCGACGTAATTGAGCACATCGGTCGCCGACTCATCGTTGTAGCCATAGTTCGTGATGAGCCGCTGCTTGACGATGTCGATCTTCTCCTGCGTCTCGCGGTCGACGACGTTCGACACCAGCGTCGACAGCTTGATGGTGTCCTTCTGGTCGTCGAAGAGCTTCGCCTCCAGGGCCTTGTGCAGGCGCGGATTGGTTCGATAGTCGAACTGCTTGCCCTCGATCGCGAGCGCCCCGATGTAGTTCATGATCTCGCGTCGGAAGTCGTCTTTGCGGCTCTCTGAGATGTCGATCTTCTCCTCGATGGAGCGCATGAGCCGCTCATCGGGCTCCTCGTCCTGGCCGGTGAAGCGGTTCTTGACCCGCTCCTTCTGGGTGTAGGCTTTGACGTTGTCGATGTAGTTCGCGCAGAGGCGCGCGATCGCGTCCTCGTCGGCCGAGATGGCGCGCTGGACCTCATTCTTCACGATGTCCTCGTACTCGCGCTTCACCTCGTTCAGGAGCGCGTGGTAGCGGGCCTTCTGCTCATCGTTGGTGATGAGCCCGTGGTGCTTGAGCCCGCTCTCGAGCTCGTTCATCACGATGAACGGGTTGACGTAGCGGCCGCCCTTCTCGCTCGCCAGGGCATTGGACACCTTGTCCTGCACGTAGCGCGGCGAGATGCCCTCGTGCCCCTCGGACTCGGCTTCTTTGCGCAGCTCCTTCACGTTGTCGGGGGTGTAGCCCGGCAGCGACTTGCCATCGTAGAGCTTCATCTTCTGGAGCACGCTCAGGTCGTGCTTCTTTGGCGGCGTGAGCCGCGTCATCACCGCCCACATGGCGGCCACTTCCAGAGTGTGTGGTGCCACGTGGATGCCACGCACGCGGTCGGACGAGGGCCCGAAGTCCTTCGCGTAGATCTTGATCTCTTCGGTGACCTTGGTGATGTACGGCACGTCGATCTTCACGGTTCGATCGCGCAGCGCCTCCATGAACTCGTTCGACAACAGGCGCTGGTACTCGGCCTCGTTGGTGTGGCCGATGATCACCTCGTCGATGTCGGTCTGCGGGAACTTCTTGGGCTTGACCTTGTGCTCCTGCGTGGCGCCGAGCAGGTCATAGAGGAATGCCACGTCGAGCTTCAGCATCTCGACGAACTCGATGATGCCGCGGTTGGCGACGCAGAACTCGCCGTCGAAGTTGAAGGCGCGCGGGTCCGAGTCCGACCCGTACTCCGCGATGCCGCGGTAGTTGATGTCGCCCGTGAGCTCCGTCGAGTCCTGGTTCTTCTCGTCCTTGGGCTGAAACGTTCCGATGCCGATGCGGTCCTGCTCGCTGAACACGAAGCGACGGATGCGCACGTGCTCCATCACCCGCTGCCAGTCGCCGTTGTAGCGCTTGAGCAGCAGGTTGTAGCGATAGCGGCAGGCCGGGTTCAGCTCGCCCTTGATGGGGACCGTGTAGTTCCGGCAGCGCTCCCCGAGACCGAGTTCCTTCACGGCGCGCGCGCGCCAGTCGAGCGGGATGAGGTGCAGCGGGTCCTCGTTCATTGGACACGGTACCCAGTCGGCCTTGTCGCCGGGGTCGCCCATGTTCCAGTCGAACGTGTAGATCGACCCGGCCGGGGTCCGCGTGTAGTCCTCGCTGCCCTTCTTCAGGAGGCGCGCGATGGTCGACTTCGACGACCCGACGGGCCCGTGCAAGAGGATGACACGCTTCTCGGTCCCGTAGCCGTAAGCCGCCGATTTTATGACGTTCACGAGCTTCATCAGCGTGACATCGAGGCCGAAGACCGCGTCGCGCCCGGCCGTGAACGGGTCATCGAAGAAGGTGTAGTGCGTCACCTTCTTCTTGGTGTCGGTGTACTCGCTGACGCCGTGGCTCACGATCATATCGTAGAGGCGCTGCCAGGAGGTGCGAGTGATCTCGGGGGTCTGGCGGACCAATTCGAGGTAGTCATCGAAGCTGCCCGTCCAGTTGAGCTCGGTGTAGAGCTTTCTGTCCTGGAGATCGGCGATTCTCGATACGAGCGAACCCATGGGACCTCTGAGCTTTTCTGGCTCGCGGGATGCGCTTTCGATCCCGCTCTTGGGAAAGGGCAGGGGCCCTCGCTGACCCCACGGCCGGCAGGGTAGAGCACATCCGCGCAGGGGTCAAAAGGCGTTGCGACGCAGGCGGCGACGGCGTGCCATGGCGACCACCAGTACACCCCCGAACCACAGGGATGTGCCGCCGCCCGCGCAATCGCCCCACCGCGGATCCCGACGTAGCTCACCCCGGGCAGCGGATCGGTTCCCGCGCCGACTTCGACCCCGTCGTCGCTGCCATCGCCATCGCTGTCGGCTCACGCGTCTCGGGATCCGCCAGGTGACCGTGGTCGTGCCGGCGGCGGTCACCATCACCGAGATGAAGCTGCCGCGGGCTGGGTTCGCGCCCTCGAGAATGTTGCGCGCGAAGACGGCGCGGAACTCCTTGCCGAGGCCCTTGCGCGCGGGCGATGGCAGGATCTCACCCTGGCTGCCGGACTTCTGGCAGACGCTGACGTAGACGGGTCGGTCGGCGGCGACGATGAGCCTGTCGGTGTTCTTGCTGTTGAGCGAGGCGAGACCCGTGACGATGTGGGGTGTGTGTGGGCTCGTCGTCCAGCCGCCGGTGTAGTCCGGCCCGTAGGTGCCGCTGGTGTTGCCGATCTGCAGGGCCACCGGGGCGCTGTTCGACACGACGCTAGGACCAGAGCGGGGGAACCCAGTGGCGGGTGTCGAGCTGGGCGTGCGCTGTTCCCGGTGCGAACGACGCAATCACCCCGACGAGCGCAACGATCGACAGCTGGAGTCCCGACAGTAGCCTCGTGTCTGGCATGACTCTCCGCGTTGCAGGGCGCCTGGTGGGCGCGACCGTGGCTCGGCAGGCATGGTAGCATGGCCAGGGTTCGATGGCGCAGCGACCTCTCGCTTCGAGCGCGGTCAGGCGGAACCCAAGGAGCGCAGATGATCCCCGAATACCTCGAAGTGGCGATTGGCGAAGGCGTGAACGTGGCGCTGGATCTGCGCTGGATGGAACTCGCGCCCGACTTCGACGGGCGGCTCGCGGCGCCGCTGGCGCGTGCGTGGTCGGACCTTGCAGCGACCGAGCGCGGCGAGGTGGTCAATGCGGACGAGAATCGGCGCGTCGGGCACTACTGGCTGCGCGCGCCCGAGCTGGCGCCGGACGGGCTCGGCGCGGAGATCGGCGAGTCGTGGCGCGACGTCGAACGGGTCGTGTTGCGCCATGCCGGACGCTTTGCGCGGGTGCTGGTGGTCGGCATCGGTGGCTCGGCACTAGGGCCGCAGTTGCTGGCAGATGCGCTGGCGCGGCCGGGGGATGCGCGCACGGTGACGTTCCTGGACAACACCGATCCCGATGGCATCACGCGCGTGCTGCACGCGATAGCCCCGCTGGCGGAGGTGCTCGTCATCGTCATCTCGAAGTCGGGCGGCACACCCGAGACGCGTAATGGCTACCTCATCGTGAAGGCGGCCTTCGAGGCGGTCGACGTGACGTTCGCGGAGCACGCGATCGCCATTACCCAGGTCGGTTCGACCCTGCACAAGGAGGCGGCGGGCTGGGTCGCGCGGCTGCCGATGTGGGATTGGGTCGGTGGCCGCACGTCGGTCACGTCGGTCGTGGGGCTCCTGCCGGCGGCGCTGCAGGGCGTCGATACGCGTGGCTTTCTGGACGGTGCGCGCGCGATGGATGCGGCGACGCGGATCCCCGTGGCGGCGGAGAATCCGGCGGCGCTGATGGCGCTGGCGTGGCATGCGGCGGGCGGGGGTCGCGGCGACAAGGCGATGGTCGTGCTTCCTTACAAGGACCGGCTGGTTTTGCTGTCGCGCTACCTACAGCAGCTCGTGATGGAGTCGCTCGGCAAGGCGACCGACCGCAGTGGCACGCTCGTACACCAGGGGCTGACGGTGTTCGGCAACAAGGGATCGACCGACCAACATGCGTACGTGCAGCAGCTCCGCGACGGGCGGGCCGATTTCTTCGCGACGTTCATCGAGGTGCTCGAGGACGGCCCACCCGACGCGCTGGCATCGACGCTCGAGGTGGAGCCGGGCGTGCGTGCGGGCGACTACCTGTCGGGCCTTCTTGCCGGGACGCGCACGGCGCTGTCCGAGGCCGGACGGCGTTCGTTGACGCTGACCGTGCCGTGGATCGATGCCGCGGTGCTGGGGGCGATCGTCGCGCTGTTCGAACGGGCGGTGTCGATCTACGCGTCGCTCGTGAACGTCAACGCCTACCACCAGCCGGGCGTCGAGGCAGGTAAGCAGGCGGCGGCGAGCGTGCTCGAGATCCAGCGGCGCTTGTATGAAGTGCTGGCGAGCGGTGCCTCGGGCACAGCCGATGCGCTCGCGTTCCAGCTCGATGTCGACGCGCGCGACGTCTACCATCTCTTGCGGCACGGTGCGGCGAATGGCCGGGTCGCCGTGCGCGGGCAGGGGCTCGAGCGTGTCTTCTCGAAGCTGGAGGGCTGAGCGTGCCCAAGCGTCATCCGACGGCCGCGCTCTCGCTCGACGAGATCCGCGCGTTCATTCCCGGCTCGCCCGCGACTGCCACGCTCCAGCGACCGATGCCGCGGCCCGGCATCGATCTGCGGCGGGTGGCACTCTCGCAGCGGCGCACGAAGATCGTCGCGACGCTCGGGCCGGCGTCGGCCTCGCCGGAGATGTTGACCCAGCTCGTGCTCGCGGGGGTCGACGTCTTCCGGCTCAATTTCTCGCACGGCACCCACGCCGCCCACGCCGCGACCTACGCCGCCGCTAGGGTGGCCGCCATCGCCGCGGGGCGACACGTCGCGATCCTCGCGGACCTGTGCGGCCCAAAGATCAGGGTCGGACGTTTTCGTGATGGCGGCATCGATCTCGTGTCCGGCGAGCAGGTCGTCGTCACTTGTCGCGAAGGGGTCGAAGGCATGGCCGGCCTCATACCGTCCGAGTACGATGCGCTCGCGCGCGACGTGAAGCCGGGCGATCGGATCCTGCTGGACGATGGCAAGCTCGAGCTGCGGGTCATCGCCGCGCAGCATCCCGAGGTGGCGTGTGAGGTTGTGCATGGCGGGCGGCTGCGCGATCGCAAGGGCATGAACCTGCCCGGGGTCGAGGTGTCGACGCCGGCCTTGACCCCGAAGGACCGTACCGACGCGGCGTTCGCGGTGAGCCTCGGGGTCGACTATCTGGCGCTGTCGTTCGTGCGCGACGCGCGCGATGTCGAAGACCTGAAGGCGCTCGTGCAGGCGGCGGGCGCGCACACGCCGATCATCGCCAAGATCGAAAAGCCCGAGGCGCTGGCTGCGATCGGCGCCATCCTCGAAGCGTCGAACGGGATCATGGTGGCGCGTGGTGACCTCGGGGTCGAGATGCCGGCCGAGGAGGTCCCGATCATTCAGCAGGAACTCGTGCGTCTGGGCCGTCGCTCAGCGCGTCCGGTCATCGTCGCGACCCAGATGTTGGAGTCGATGATCGACAGCCCGCGCCCGACCCGGGCCGAGGTCAACGATGTCGCTTCGGCCGCCTTCACAGGGGCCGACGCGGTGATGCTGTCGGCGGAGACGGCCTCGGGTCGCTTCCCGGTCGAAGCGGTCGCGACGCTTGATCGGGTGCTGCGTCAGGTCGAAGGCTATCAGTGGGCGCATGGTCGCTTCGGGCGCGTCGATGACGAAGACCTGCCCGAGTACTCGAGCGAGGAAGGGGTTGCGCTCGCGCGGTCGGCCGCCCAGCTCTCGCGTGATCTCTCGGTCCGCGCGGTGGTCGTGCCGGCGCGTTCAGGCCGCACAGTGCACGTCGTGTCGAGCCAACGGCCGTCGGCGCCGATCCTGGCGACGTGCGATTCGCCGGCCTTGTGTCGGCGGCTGGCCTTGCTCTGGGGGGTGAGTCCCGAGCTCGTGCAGGCCGAGTCGCTCGATCACCCGACGCGCCTTGCACCTGCGCTGGCGCTCACGCTCGGCTATGCGGAAAAGGGCCAGCACCTGCTGCTGGTCTGGAACGCGGATCCCGACGGCGGGCGTGCGCCGACGATCAGCGTACTGCGCGCTTGAGCGTTCTTCGGGCGGGCGCTTTCGCGAACTTCGTTGACGTTGGTGAGGCGTCGTGACGATACGAAAGGCGGGGTTGTAACAGCGCTCGTGCTCGCAGACTCGTCGCTCGTCCAGACACGACCGATGCGTTGCAAGCCGACGAGGTCATATGCCTGAGAACGAACAGCAGAGTCGGACCAGCAGCCAGCCCGCCACCTCCTCGAGCCCGTCCGGCTCGGAGCAATCGACCGCGGGCAGCAGCATGGCCAGCAAGCTGCGCGGTAAGAGCTTCGCCGAGGGCGAGGCGATGTTGTCGCCGGTGCAACGCCTGGTGAACGCACCTCCGCCCGAAGGCGGGGTGGCCGCCGATGCCTCGGCACCCGCGAGCACACCCGCGCCGACGACCGCGCCCGGTGCGACGACCGCGCCCGGTGCGACGCCCGCGCCCGGTGCGACGCCCGCGCCGGCGCCGACCTCGGCGCTGCCGGCGCCACCCACGCTCCTGACGGTGACCCAGGTCGCCGCGCTGAGCTTCGTGGACATGCAGACGTACCTGGCGACCCGACCGGCGCAGGGCGCGGTACTGCGCACGCAAGACGCCTTCCTGGCGGCGGTCGGCGCGTTCAGCATCGATCAGATGGCGACCATCGCGCTGGCGATCATCCTGCGCACGCCCGACCAGGTCGTCGACAAGGTCGGCGCGACCGCGGAGGCGATGCGCATCTTGCGTAGCCAGATGGCGAACAAGGAGATCCTGACCAACCTCCTGAAGAACGAGGTCAGGGTCGTGATCGTGCCGCAGACGGCGCTGATGACAGACCTGCCTGAGTTCGCCGCGCAGAAGGACACCTACACGTTCGATGGGCGTCCGTGGGACACCACGCGTGGCCTCGGCGGGCAGAACACCGCCATCGCCGAAGAGAACCTGATGGGCACTGACCCTGACTCCGGGGCGTCGACGACGCGCCTTGGGTGGGATAGCCAGGCCGCCATGGACACCGCCCGCACGACCGATGCGGCCGCGATGCCAGTCGCGGGGGGTGCCGGCGTCGCGACCTTCAATCCGGGCGTCTACTGCAGCGGCTACTCGACGACGAACCACGAGTTCTTCCACACGGTGCACAGCTACGGTCTCAACGCGACCGACCAGGGCACCCTCACCAGCGAGTACGCCACCAAGCGCGCCAAGGCCTCGCCGCCGCCCGCGAGTGCCACCCCCGCGCCGGCGACCGCCCCCGGTACCACACCGGCCACACCCGCGCCTGCCCCGGTCGCCACGCCGAGCGTGTACGACACCGAGTGGGCAGACGGCCCACGCCGCCTGAGCGATGGCTCGCCCTCGGACAACTACTCGTCGACCAACGAGTACGAGTACTTCGCCCAGACCGGCTGCGCCTTCCAGGGCACCAACAACGGCACCGACCCGTACACCGGACGACCGCGCAACAACGGCCGCAGCTGGGTGACCGCCAACGACCCGGGCCTCGCGTCGCTGCTCTCGAAGGTGTGCAGCACCGCCGAGCTGCGCGATGTCAATCCGCGTGAGGCTCGCGCACGTGCGCTCGCGACGCCCGCGCCGGCTCCCGCGCCGGCACCTGCGCCTGGCGGTGCGACGCCCGCGCCAAGTGGCGCCACCCCGGCTCCGGCACCGGTGCCCACTCCGGGCAGCGCGCCCACGCCCACGGTCGGTAGCCTGGCGCCCGCGGGCGCGCAGGTCGGCAGCGGCGCCGTCGGCGCCATCGTCGGCCGCTGATGACGACCGCATCGGGCCGCTCCGAGCGCAGCTACCATGTGTTCATGGGCGCGCGGCCCGCGCTCGGCGTCGTTGCGCGGCCCGGCCACCTCTACTCGCGCGCGGCGTTGCCGGAAGGCATGACGGCACCGACGCACCCATTCATCGACGGGGTCTCGCACGATCCATTGTATGAGCATCGGCTGCGTCAGCTGCTGCTCGCGAGCAGCGACTTCGATGACTTCGTGCGCCGCCTCGTCGACGACGGCTTCGATGTGGCATCGAATCGTGGCGAGTCGGTGTGGACCCTTCGTCAGGAGCCTCGGCGGCTGATGCGTTCGGGCCAGGTCATCGCTGCGATGTGGCCTTGTGAAGGCCAGCTCTCAGCGACGACCTGGCAGCCCGAGCCCGATGTCGACGTGTACCCGCATGCGCTCGTGACAGCCTATGTTCCTGAGCTCATCGATGAGCTGCGCTCGGCGTTGCAGGCGACGACGCGCTTCGACGCGCTCGTCGCCCGTCTCGAGCTGCCGCTATGAAGGCCGCCATTGTCTGCGCCTGCCTTGTCAGCTGCGCCAGCCGGACGCGCGACGAGCCGTCCCCGATTGAGGAGTACGACGTGACCGAGCCTGCCGACACCGCCCCCGCCGTGCCCCCCGACACGACCGCTCCGGCACCCACCTGGAGCATCTGGGACGGGCGCCTCAAGATCATGACCCTCGTCGCTCGCCCCGGCCCGCTGACGAGCAGCGCGCCGCCGCCGCCGGGGCCGGCCAAGCTCCAACTGCACCCGTTCCTCAGCGCGAGCGCACACAGCGGCATCCACGAGGACCGTCTGCGCCGTCTCCTGCGCGCCAGCACCAGCCTCGAAGGCTATCTCACCGCGTTGCGCGACGCGGGCTTCCGCATCCAAGAAGAAGCGCCGATGCCGCCGTGATGACGCCCGCCTGACCGGTCCGCCGCGACAAGCCGCGCCTTCATCTCGTCGGGGAAAGCAGCCTCTCCCAATCAGCTCTGAATCACCCGAGGCGGCTCCTGGCCGCATGCGAGGCGTCGACAAAGCGCTCGATGGCGAGGTGGTGGGCGGGGGCGAGATCGATGAACTCGAGGCCGATGCCGCGCTGGCCCATGCGGTCGTCGATGTAGGCGATGTGTGCCTGGGTCTTGACGATGGCGCCGCTCGGCAAGGTCAGCTCGAGCTCGAGCGGGCGGCCTGGATCGATGGCGCCGTGGTCGTCCGATGCGAGCAGGTAGAGCCCGGTCGTCGAAAGGTCGGTCGCGGGGTGCAGTGCGGTGTGCTCGCCATCGACGTGCGAGGCGCCGAAGGGCTGGCCGTGCGCGTCGCGGATCTCGACGAAGAGGTCGACTGTCGTGCGCTGGCCGCGGCGGCGTTCGTCGTGTCTCATGGGCTCGTGCTCGCTCGGCAAAGAGGTGTCGGCCCGCGCTGAGCGCGAGGGGCGCCGTAGTAAAGAGGCGATGGCGGGCGGTCAAGCGTGGGGACGCTTGCCGGTGTCAAAGCCCCGCCAACGCGTTGGCGAGATCCCGCTGCAGGTCGGCCACATCCTCGACGCCGACCGACAGGCGCACGAGCCCATCGTCGATGCCGAGCGCCGCGCGGTTCGCCGCGGGCACGCTGGCGTGGGTCATGATCGCCGGATGCTCGATGAGTGATTCGACGCCCCCCAGGCTCTCGGCGCAGGCGAACAGACGCGTCTGCGACAGCATCGTCGTCGCGGCGGCGAGGCCACCTTTCAAGACGCAGGTGATCATGCCGCCCGGCAGGTACATCTGGCGACGCGCGAGCGCGTACTGCGGATGCGATTCGAGCCCTGGATAGATGACACGCGCAATGGCTGGGTGCTGCTCGAGCCAGCGCGCGATCTGCATCGCGTTGTCCGAATGGCGCTGCATGCGCAGGTGCAGGGTCTTCAACCCGCGCAGGACGAGGAAGCAGTCCATCGGTCCCGGCACCGCGCCGACCGCGTTCTGGAGGTAGCGCAGCCGCTCGTGCAGCGTCGCGTCGTTGGTGACGATGGCGCCACCGACCACATCGGAGTGGCCGTTCAAGTACTTCGTCGTCGAGTGCACGACCAGGTCCGCACCGAGCTCCAGCGGGCGCTGCGCCATCGGCGTTGCGAACGTGTTGTCGACCGCGAGCACGAGGCCCGCGGCCTTCGTGTGGCGAGCGATCGCCGCGATGTCGAAGAGCTTCAAGAGCGGGTTGGTCGGCGTCTCGAGCCACACCATCTTCGTCTCGGGGCGTCGCGCCGCGAGCACCGCATCCGCGTCAATCAGGTCGACGAACGTGAAGCTGATGCCCGCCTGTGACCACACACGGTCGAACAGGCGGAAGGTGCCGCCGTATACGTCGTCGCCGCAGATCACGTGGTCGCCACTCTTCAGGAGGTGCATCACGTTCGAGGTCGCGGCGCAGCCCGACGCATAGGCCAGGCCGTGAGCCGCGCCTTCGAGGGAGGCCAAGCACTGTTCGAGAGCGGTGCGCGTCGGGTTGTGCGTGCGGCTGTACTCGAAGCCCTTGTGCACACCTGGGGCGGACTGCACGTAGGTCGACGTCATGTAGACCGGGGTCATGATGGCGCCGGTCGTCGGGTCGGGGGACTGGCCCGCGTGGATGGCACGGGTGCCGAGGCCGTCTGCCGAGTGCTCGTTTTCGTTCATGATTCCAGCCGGGTTCGAGGGCGCGACGCATCGCTTCGGTGCGCGTCGCGGGACCGTAGCAAGGTTCGCGTCGCGGAGAAAGGGTGCTTGACGCGGGGCGAGGCGGGTCCTTAGATGCGCGCCAGTGACCGCCTCAACCCGCCAAATCGCCCGCCACCTGCCGCTGTGCCTGCTGCTCCTCGCGTGTAGCCGCGAGCCGGGTGGGGATCCGATGCGCGTCGTGCCCGCCGACGTCGCCGCCGCTTTCGTCGCGCCGTCGCTGTCGCTCCTGCAGTCGCGCACGGCCGGGTTTCTGGCCGGCATCGAAGGTGCCAGCGGCGCGCTGGATCTATTGGCGGACCGCTTCGGGGTGGATCTGCGCACGCCGGAGGGGCCGGGCAGGTTGGGGCTCGAGAGCGAGCGGGCGGTCGCGCTGTTCACGCTGAAGTCAGGCTCGTTGGCGCCTGCCGTGGCTGGGGCCCCGGGAACGCCTTCAGACGCCAGGGCATGGGTCGGGGTCGCCTCGGTGGCCGACCCGGAGCTGTTCCTGGAGGCGGCGCGCACCCGCCTCGAGAAGGGCGCGGGCGCAACGCTGGCGCCGGGTCAGCCGGCGTCGGTGCCCGCGGGCGGTGCCTGGCGCTTCGTTGGACCGGGGGCCCAGCCGACCTGGCAGGCAGCACTTGGCGTGACCGCCGATCGGATCGGGATCGTCGTGTTCGGCGCCGCGTCGTTCGACGTGATCGGCAAGTGGAACGTGGTCGCTTCGGGCAAGGCCGAGGCGAGCTTCGAGAAGTCCGACAAGGCCGTGAGCGCGAAGGCGGCGCTGGGGCAGGAAGCGGTCGCCTACCTCGTGCTCGAAGGCCTGTTGCCGGACGCGCCCAAGCAGCTCGGGCTCCTGCGCGGCTTCGTGCAGGGCATGCGCGACAGCTTGCCGACCTTCGTAGGCGGCGTGGCGATGCCGCTTGGCGAGGCGGGGGTCGATGCGTTGGTCGTGAAGCTGTCGGCGGCACATGTCGGCGATGGCTTCCTGCCGGTGCAGTGGGTCAAGCCCGGGGGCAGTCCGGACCGCCTGGCGCAGGCGTTCCCCAAGACCACGACGGCATTCGTGCGTTTTCGGGTGGCGCTGGACAACGTGCGTTCGTTGCCGGGCTTCATCCGCGATAGCGTCCTGCCCGATCGCCTGCCGGGGCTCGAGGCGCTGCCGCTGCCCGCGGTGTCGGACCTCATCGACATGATCGAAGGGGACGTCGCGGTGGCGTTGCTCGGGCTCGACCCGAACGCCAACCTCGGCCGGCTGGGCGCATTGCAGCGGGCGCCAGCGGAGGCGTTGTCGTTGTTCCACCTGGCGCTGGCGGCGCGGGTGCGCGACGCGACGGCGACGAAGCGCACGTTCGCAGGCATTGCCAGTCAGCTCGAGACGAGTGGTTGGACCGTCGCGCGCATAGCGCCCGTGGGGGCCAAGCTGCCCGCCGGCGCGGTCGCCTACGAAGGTTGGTCGCTCGCGCGCGACGGGGTGCACTACGCGGTCTTGATCGATGATCAGGTGGTCGTGTTCCTCATCGGCAGTGGCGAGGTCGACGGCTTCCTCGCCGTGAAAGAGGGCAGGGCGCTATCGCTCGCGTCGTTCGCCGACCGTGGCAGTCTGACCGTGAAGCAGGCGCTCGGGCTCGAGGGCGCAACCGCGTTCGGCATGGCGCTCGGTCCGCTGCGCCTGTCGCGCGAGCTCTCGGCGCGCGGATTGCCACCTTATTTCCTGAAGATCATCAACGACGTGCGGCTCTTCTCCGTGAGCGTCGGGGCCGAACAGAAGCGGCTCGATCTCGCGCTGGAGATATCGCTGTGAGCGGCGTGCCACTCATCCGACTGACCGACCTGCACAAGTCCTACGGCGAAGGGACCGTCGTCAATCATGTGTTGCGCGGGCTCACGCTCGCGGTCGGCAAGGGTGAGATGGTCGCCATCACCGGCGCCTCTGGCTCGGGCAAGTCGACCCTCCTCAACATCATCGGTGGGCTCGACCAGGCGTACACGGGTGAGGTCGAGGTCGCGGGACTGCGCGTGATGGGCCTCGCCGACAAGCCCTTGTCGCGCTACCGCAACCGCACCGTCGGCTTCATCTTCCAGCAGTTCCACCTCTTGCCGCACCTGAGCGTCGTCGACAACGTGTGCCTGCCGAGCTGGTTCGATCGCAGTCACGACACCAAGCGCCAAGACCTGCGCGTCGCCGCGACCAAGGTCCTGACGCGGGTCGGCATCGGTCACAAGGCGGACGCGCGGCCCAACCACCTCTCGGGCGGCGAGCGGCAGCGGGTCGCTATCGCTCGGGCGTTGTTCAATCACCCCGAGATCCTGCTCTGCGACGAGCCGACCGGCGCGCTCGACTCGCAGACGACCGAGACGGTCTTCGACCTCATCGTCGACCTCAACAAGCAGGACGGCATCACCGTGCTGGTCGTCACGCACGAGCGCGATATCGCGCGCCGCTGCCCGCGCCGGGTGCACATCGTCGATGGCCGGGTCGCGACCGATGAGCGTGACGGCCCGGTCGTCAATGTGGTCGGCGCCCAGGCGGTGACGCCGTGAGGTTCATCGGGGTCATCCAGGCGGTGCTCGGCAACATCGGTCGCAACCGACGCTCGTTCGTGCTGTCGAGCATCGGGCTCGTCATCGGGGTCGCGACCCTCACGTTCTTCGTGCACCTCGGCATGGGCATCCAGGTCGGCGTGCTCAACCGCATCTTCCCGGTCAACCAGATCGAGATCGAGCCGAAGACGGTTGGCATCATCGGCCTGCGCGAGGACGTGGTCGACAAGTCGCGGCTCGGCGCAGGGCTCGTGCGCGAGTTCGAGGCGCTGCCCGACGTGACGCGCGTCTATCCGAAGTTGAGGAGCAAGTTCCAGGCGCGCCTCTGGGGCGGGCAATCACTCTTTGGCTTCCCGGCGCGCACCGAAGCGTTCTTCGATGGCCTGGCACCCGACCTCGTCGCCGACGAGCTGCAGCGCTCCGAGCGCGTCGCGGCCAAGCGCGCCAAGACGAAGCTGCGGCGCCCCGAGCCGTGTAAGCAGGACGACGAGTGTCGGCTTGGCGAGGTGTGCGATCTGGCGACCTCGACCTGTGGCGACATCGAGTACTGGAAGGCGTTCGCCGACCACGGCATGGCGATGCCGTGCAGCGACGACGCGCAGTGCTCCGAAGGACTGACCTGCATCGTCGGGCTGTGTCAGGCGGCCTGCAGCGCGACCGCGTGTGGCGCGGGGCAGGCGTGCGTCGGCCCAACGACCGCGCGCGTGTGCGAAGAGACCTGCAAGACGAACGCGGACTGCGAGCTCGGCGAGAGCTGCGATGTCGACGCCGGGGCGCCGAGCGGCGTAAGCGTCTGCCGTCGGCTCGCGTGCGCGCTCGAGCTGCCCGAAGATCAGATGTTGGAAGACCCGGTCAAGGCGAAGGGGCGCCTCACGGGACGCTGCGCCAACGGGGTCGACCCGGCGAGCCCCGCGTGTGAGCCACTGCCCTGTCCGGGCCCGAGCTACTGCGCGCCGACAAGCGTGTTGGTCGCGACCGGCTACTGCGAGGCCCCGGTGCCGGTAATCCTGTCGCCGGTCTTGATCGAGCTCTTCAACAACGCCGCCGCGACGTCGCTCGGCATGCAGAAGATCGATGGTCTCGGCGCGATGTTGGGCGTGCGCTTTCAGCTCCACCTCGGCGACTCGTACTTCGCGGCCGACCTGCCAAAGGAACGGCAGTCGACCAAGCGTGCCGAGATCGCGGGCTTCTCGCAGAAGGCGATGGATTTCGGGATCACCTTGCCGATCGCGTATGTCGAGGCGCTGAACGCGCGCTACAAGGGGCGCTCGGCGGCCGAGACCTATGACACGTTCATCCTCGAGACCGAGGGCAACGAGGACGTATCGAAGCTCATAAGCGCCATCGACGGCTTCGGCATGACGCTCGCGCGTCGCTCCGAGGATGCGCGAAAGGCGGGCGACCTGCTGTTCATCCTGACGGTCGTCTTCAGCTTCATCAGCCTGGTCATCCTGTTCGTCGCCGGGGTGAACATCATGCACACGTTCCTGACGCTCGTGACCGAGCGCCGCCACGAGATCGGCATCATGCGCGCAGTCGGCGCGACGCGCGGCGACATCCGGCGCCTGTTCCTGACCGAGGCCCTGCTGCTCGGCCTCTTCGGCGGCGTCGTCGGCAACCTCGTCTCGTACGGTGCGACCCGCCTCGTGAACTGGCTCGCCGAGAAGTACCTGTCCGGCATCCCGTTCAAGCCCGACGAGTTCTTCGCCTACGACTGGCGGGTCGTTGTCGGTGGCATCGCGTTCGCGTGCGTGTTCTGCCTGCTCGGCGCGTTCATCCCCGCGCGTCGCGCCGCGCGGCTCGACCCCGCGGTCGTGCTGTCGTCGTGAGCCATAAATGATGAAGGCGCCCCGTGTGAGGCGCCTTCTGCCAGAGACAGGTCAGCTCGCTGTCACAGCGAGTTCGACAGGATGACGAAGCCGCCGCCAACCTTCTCGAGCGTGACCGGCACCGACGCGCGCGATGGGTGCGCGACGTCCTTCAGGAAGAGCTTCACCTTGCCGCCGCCGAGCTCCTCGCGCCGGTCGACCTGGAAGCTCTCCGGGTCGTTGCCGTTGAGGTACCAGGCCGCCTGCCGCACGAAGCGTCCGAACGTGTACTTCTCGAGCTGGGTCGTCTGCGCCGGGCTCGCCTTCTCGCTCGGGTGCACAAGCGCGAGGTACGCCTGGAAGTCGTTCTTCTGTGCAGCCTTGAAGGCCGTCACGACGGCCACCTCGGCTGGGTCGCTGCGTGCCGCCAGCGCCGGGGCGCAAGCTGCGAAGAGGACGGCGACCGTGAGGAGGAGGCGCTTGAACATCGGGAGCTGCATCATTTCTCTGTCTCCAATGGAGAGTCGAATGCAGCTTAGAACGCATTGGTCGGAGGCGCTATTCACAACGCCTCCCGGGCCAGATGGCCCGCCGTGGTTCGTCGGCGGCGCACGCGGTTGGGCGCCTTGACTGGCGCAAGCGCCCAGCGCATCGTGCGCGCGACGTCGGGGGCAGCCGCATAGCGGCCTTCGCGAACCGGAGGTCGGCGATGGACGCGCAAGACATCGGCTACAGTGGACGCTCCCTCGACAACGGCGAACTCAAGCATCGCTACGGCGACCAGGTGCACATCCTGGCGGATGCCTACCACCTATCGCTGCTCGCGACCCTGTCGTCCGACAAGACGACGCAGCCCGAGATCAACCACCTCGTGACCGCGCTCTATCGCGACCTGGTAGCGACGGTGCTGGCGCGCGAGCTACCGACCATCGAGGTCGCCTCGACGACGCGCATGATCGCGCACACCCCGCAGGGCGTCTATCGCGGGCGCGTGCTCGACCCGACGACGCGGGTCGTGTGTGTCGACATCGCGCGCGCCGGCATGTTGCCGGCGCAGGTGTGCTTCGATGCGTTGAACCATGTGCTCGACCCGGCCGGCGTGCGGCAGGACCACTTGATCATGAACCGTGTCACCGACGCGATGGGGCAGGTCGTCGGCGCGCGCATCTTCGGCGAGAAGGCAGGCGGCGACGTCGCCGATCAGATCCTGGTGTTCCCCGACCCGATGGGCGCCACCGGATCGTCACTCCTGAAGGCGGTCGGTTACTACAAGAACCTGCCCGGTGGACCGCCGCGGAAGCTCGTGACGATGAACCTCATCGTGACGCCTGAGTTCATCAAGAACGTGCGAGCGACCGAGCCTGACGCGGTGATCTACGCGTTTCGACTCGACCGCGGGCTCTCGCCCGGGCATGTGCTCGAGACCGAGCCGGGCACTCACCCCGAGCTCGAGCGGGGCTTGAACGACCATCAGTACATCGTGCCGGGCGCGGGTGGGCTCGGTGAGGTGATCAACAACGTGTTCGTCTGACGTCGGCCGGCAGCCGACGCGCGAGGGGTAGATTCGATGAAGCGCAGTGACCTCGAAGTCCTCATCGACCAGCAGTCGGTCGCGGCGCGCATCGCCGAGCTCGGTGCCGAGATCAGCCGTGATTATGCCGACAAGGACCTGGCATTGCTGGGGATCTTGAAGGGCTCATTCATCTTCCTGTCCGATCTCGCGCGTGCTCTCACGGTCGAGTGCACGATCGATTTCCTCGGGCTCTCGAGCTACGGACACTCGACCACGTCGAGCGGCGTCGTGCAGATCACCAGTGACCTGTCGGCGCCGATCGAAGGCCGCGACGTGCTCATCGTCGAGGACATCATCGATACCGGCCTGACGATGCGCTACCTGCTCGAGAACCTCACGACCCGTAAGCCGCGCAGCCTCAAGGTCTGCACGCTGCTGCACAAGCCGGCGCGCACCAAGGTCGAGGTCGCGATCGACTACACGGGCTTCACGATCGAGGACAAGTTCGTCATCGGCTACGGCCTCGACTACGAGGACCGCTTCCGCAACATCCCCTTCATCGGCCACAAGGTGAGCTGATAGGTGATGCGACACGGCGTTCGGCGCGGCCGCGTGTGCTCGGCCGAATCGCGCACGCGGTCCCTAACGCAGGTAGTGGCAGGTATATCCGTCGGGATTCTTCTCGAGATAGTCCTGGTGGTAGTCCTCGGCCTTCGTCCAGACGCCGGCGTCGACGATCTCGGTGACGATGGGTTTGTCCCAGCGGCCAGAGGCATCGACCTTCTTGCGGACCTCGTCGGCGACCCGCTGCTGTTCCGGAGTCGTGGCGAATATGATGGATCGGTACTGGCTGCCGACGTCATTGCCCTGGCGGTTCTTGGTCGTCGGGTCGTGCATGCGGAAGAACCAGTTCTCGAGGAGATCCGCGTACGAGACCTTCTTGGGGTCGAACACGATGCGCACTGACTCGGCGTGGCCGGTCGTGCCGTCGTGCAGATCCTCGTAAGTCGGATTGGCGGTCTTGCCACCGGTGTAGCCGACCTCGCTCTCCAGCACGCCGGGGATCTTGCGCAGGATCTCCTCCATGCCCCAGAAGCAGCCGCCGGCCAGTACGGCGACCTCCATCGTTGACTCGCAGCCGGGTGCGGCCGCGGCCATCGGGTTGGCGCAGGCGTTGTCGGTCGCGATGGGTGGCGGCGAGGCGCTGCTGTCTTCGACGCGCGCCCGCCACCCACCGTAGCCAGCGGCATCGAGCTCGGCCAGCGGCACAAAGCGCAGTGACGCCGAGTTGATACAGTAGCGCAGGCCCGTTGGGGCGGGGCCATCGTCGAACACGTGGCCGAGGTGTGAATCACCCGAGCGGCTGCGCACCTCGGTCCGTGACATGCCGTACTTTCCATCGGTCTTCGCGACGACCCGCTCGGGGTCGATGGGGCGCGTGAAGCTAGGCCAGCCGGTGCCCGAGTCGAACTTGTCGACGCTTGCGAACAGCGGCTCGCCGGACGCGATGTCGACATAGAGGCCAGGCTTGTGATGGTCGAAGAACGCGTTCTTGAAGGGCGGCTCGGTGCCGTCGTTCTGGGTCACCTCGTATTGGATCGCGGTGAGCTTGGACTTCAGATCGACGTCGGACGGCTTCATCCACGGTGAAGGTGCGGTCGACAGGGTGGCCGTGTTGGCTTGCATCGGGCTTGGCGCCATAGATCCAGGGGACTGTTGTTCGGGCTGGGTCCCACCGCACGCGACGAGTGTGGTCGTTACGAGCGCGGTCGTGAAGAGGGTGGCGAATATCGAAAGAGGGTGGGAGTGGGTCAGGTTGGCCATGCAGGGGAGTATGCCGCCGGCTGGTGGGTGGTTTCAGGTCGAGGCTCACAAAGAGTACCGCGACACGCCCGCACCTTCGCCCTCGCCCTCGCTGCACCCGCGCCCGCGCCCACGCCTACGCCTACGCCAAGCCCACGCCCACGCGAAAAAAAAGCGGCGACCGAAGCCGCCGCGTGTATCGCGCCTCGCGCCCCTTTCAGGGCGCCGGAGCAGGAGCCGGAGCTGGCGTCGGAGCCGGCGCCGGAGTTCCCTCGGTCGGAGCCTGCGGCTGCAGCGTCACGCCTGGGAGCGAACCGCCGGCCTGCACGAACGCCTGCTCCGCGGCCTTGCGCTCCTCCATGAAGGCGCTCGTGAACGCCACATCCTTGTTGGCGAGCTTCTTCGCGAGAAGGTCGTCATACCAGCCGCGGTACACTTCCCGGCGACGGTCGAGCGTGAGCTGCGAACGAAGCTCGGTCTTCTGCTCGTCATTGATCGCCTCGCCCGCCTTCGCCTCGGCGAAACGCGCGATGATCAGCTTGCCGCCCTCGCCGACTGAGAACACCTTGTCGAGCAACGGCTTTTCCGCCGTCGCTGCGAACGCCGCGAACACCAGGTCGGGCGCGCGCCCACCGAGCTCGATGAGGTAGGGCGAGCTCGCCGGGTAGCCGGCCGCCAGTCGCGACAAGCGCGCGAACGACGTCTGCGACGCGCTGATCCCCTGGTCGCTGCCGCCGTACTTCGTGTTCACGATCGTCACCACGTCGGCCAGCTTCTTGGTCGGGTCCTTCTTCGCCTCGGCCAGCACCTCGTCCGCCAGGGTCTTCACGAACGGTGCGACCTTCTCCTTCTGGAGGAGGCCCTTGGCGATCGACTGCTTCACGGTCTCGAACGCCTCGACTTTCTCCTCCGTGATCGACTCGGGCATCAGGATCCAGAAGCCACTGGGAACCTCGACCAGCCCCGTCGCCTCGAGCGGCTTCAGGTCCGGCGCGAGCGCCGCCACTGCGGGCCCGAACGAGCCGCCGCCGAGGTCCTCCAACGTCGCGGCGGCGAGCGAGCCGCCCTGCGCCTTGCTCTCGTGTTCGCTCTTCGCGCTCGCAATCATCGCGAACGCCGCGAGCGGATCGAACACCGGCTGCGGCTCACCCTCGGTCGCCTCGGCGACCTTCTTCTCAGCCAGGACCGTCGTGACCTCGGTCGCGATCGCCTCGGCCTTCGTTTTCGTCGTGGCACGCGCGGCGTCGATGCCGGCCTTCAGCTCCGGATCATCACTCGGCACCGGGGCGTCGATCTTGATGCCGCGCAGCTTCCACGACTTTGGCGTCGTGTACTTCGACGCCTTGAGCTTGTCGTACTCGGCCTGCACCTTGTCGGCGTTCTTGCCGGCCCACTCGGTCACCTCGACATCGGTCACCGGCACGAGCGACGCCGCCGTGCGCTCGTCGACCGCGATGTAGTCGATGGTGACCTTGTCGTTTTCGAGCTTGTACGCCTGGTCGATCGCGGCGTCGGACACGCCGATCTCACCGACCAGGAGCTGGATCACCCGCTCACGCAAGAGCTCGTCCTCGACCAACAACTCGAAGCCCGCGACCGTCGTCTCGAGACTGCGCGCGACCCAGTTGCGGTAGTTGTTGACCTCGAGCGCGCCCGTCTTCGGATCGCGGAAATTGTCGTTGCTCAGGAGCAACGCGAGCGCGTCGTTGAGCTCGGCCTTCGAGACGCCAAGTCCCATCTCGCGCGCCCAGCCCGACACGAGCTTCGTCTCGATGAGCTCGTCCACGACCTTCAAGAGCTTGATGGGGCTGATCTTCGCCGGGTCCGTACCGTACGTGCCGCCCGAGAACGGGCTGTACAGGTTCATGAACGCGAAGCGCGTCTGGTAGCGGTATCGGTCGTTGGGGTCACTGAACCCCCGGCGCGGATCCGCATCGTCGCCAGTGAGCTGCATGCCCGTGCGCACGAGCACCGCGTCGATCATCTCCCCGTCGACCTCGACGAAGTCGCGGTTCTTGAAGCTGCCCGGCGCACCACCACCACAGGACTGGTCCGGTGCGACCGCGCCGAAGCCCACCGCGAAGATGACGATGAGGATCGCGAAAACGAAGTACGTAGCGAAGGTGCTCGACTTCTTGCGGAGGATGTCCAGCATGTACAGAACCCCAGTGCGGCTTCTTGCGGCGGGCTATCGGTTCGCCACAGACCTGCGGTGCAGGCTGGCGACGAACAGAAAAATGACGGGGGCTATTAGCGCGCACCCAGGGGAGCGTCAACCTCTAACGAGGTCAGCCGAAGTCATCCGAAGTCATCCGAAGTCATCCGAGGTCAGCCTGGCAGGGTTGCCTGCATCGAGGCTCGCTCGGCAAATCGCGCGTACCAGGCCGTCAACGCCGGGCGCGTCGCCCGGAAGTCCCCGACTGGCTTGCGGAAGTCCAGCCAGCCGAGGCTGGCGGCACAGCTGATCTGGCCGAGGTCGACGGCCTCGCGGAAGACCGTCACTTCGTGCTCCAGCGCGTCGAGCCCCTGGTTCACTTTGGCGGTCTGGCCGCCGATCCAGCTTTCCCAATGTAGCTCCGCGGGTCGCTGGCTGCGTTCGTAGAAGACCAGGATCCCCGCGTCGAGGATTCCATCGGCCAGCGCCTGCAGGCGCAGCACCCGCCAGCGTTCGGCGCCCTGCGCGGGGATGAGGCGCCCACCCGCGAGGGCGTCGAGGTACTCGCAGATGACCGGTGAATCGTACAGTGTCGTGCCGTCGTCCAAGACCAGCGCCGGGATCTTCGAAAGTGGGTTCTGGCGCGATAGCACTGGGTCGGGCGCCATCGGGGAAGGGCGCAGGAGCTCGAGCTCGAGTGGCACGCCGAGCTCGTGGGCCACAATCCTGACTTTGCGGACGAACGGCGAGGTCGGCGTGTAGAAGAGCTTCATCGCCCCGCGATAGCGCAACGTGGTGCGGGCGGCAACGGCGGGCGTGGGCGTGGGCGTGGGCGGGGGTGCGGGCGAGGGCGTG
>Ga0209591_10000780_pt1 | contig 40738 bp, 38 predicted proteins | sample MAT01_FD_187207 | JGI IMG/M metagenome (GOLD analysis project Ga0209591, IMG submission 187207) | Freshwater microbial communities from Lake Fryxell liftoff mats and glacier meltwater in Antarctica - MAT-01 (SPAdes) (version 2) | ecosystem: Environmental > Aquatic > Freshwater > Ice > Liftoff... | reverse complement strand
CCGGTGGCAAGCCCTGCAGGCTGTGCGACGCCCTGTAGGAGCGCGCCGACCCCTCGCACCACACCAGCCGGTCGTCGGAGCGTGAAGCTCTCGGCGTGGAACACGTGGTCGGCAGGCGCCCGCCGGGCAGCTCGAGCACGGCCACGACGGGTGCCATCCCGGCATGGCGGGGCGCCCACACCGATCCCCTCCCCGCATCGGACCTGCTACGCATGCCGTGACGGAGATGCTGCCGCCGCTCCCGGAGGTGCCGGGACGCGAGCTGGTCCGACGACGACGGGAGCGTTCCGCCGGTTCGGCAGCGTGGCCGAGGTGGTGGCCACGGCCGGGGCGGAGACGACCAGCGAGGCAGTGCCTTACGGGGTCGCTGCCGTGTCGCGTGATCGGGGCGTCGCGTGATCAGGGCGTCGCGTGATCAGGGCGTCGCGTGATCAGGGCGTCGGGAGGATCTGGCGCAGCAGGCCGTCGCTGACGACGGCGCCGTTGCGCTCCTCGCGGGCCCGCCATTCACGCGGGTAGCCCAGCGATGCCTCGACGAACCGCACGCCGTCCTCCACCGTCACACGAGGAATGTGCAGGTGCCCGTAGACGACGGCACTCGCGCGGTAGCGCACGTGCCAGTCGGCTGAGCTCTGCGTGCCGCACCACAGCGCGAAGACCGGGTGGCGCAGCACGCGGGTCGGGAGCCGGGTGAGGGGCCAATGGTTCACGAGCACCGTGGGCAGTGCGGGATCGCAGGCGTCGAGGCGGCGCTCGCTCTCCACGACCCGGGCACGGCACCACTCGGCGCGGCTCGCAAAGGGATCCGGGTGCAGGAAGTGCTCGTCGGTGCACACCACCCCCGCGGCCACGGCCGCAGCCATCCCCTCCTCGGCGGTTGTCGCGCCGTCGGGCAGGAACGTGTAGTCGTAGAGCACGAACAGCGGCGCCACCGTGGCCGGGCCCCCCGGTCCGTCCCAGACCGGGAACGGGTCCTCCGGGGTCAGTACGCCGAGCCCGCGCACGACGTCGACGAGATGCCGGTACCGCTCCTCACCCCGCAGCGGAACGGGATCCTGGGCGCGCGTCCACAGCTCATGGTTGCCCGGCACCCAGATCACCGTCGCGAACCGCTCGCGCAGCAGGCCCAGGGCCCACGCGATGTCGTCCACCTGCTCGGCGACGTCGCCCGCGACGATCAGCCAGTCACCGTCCGACGTCGGGCGCAGGCCTTCGACGATCGTCCGGTTGTCCGGGTACCGCACGTGCAGGTCGCTGACGGCCAGCAGCCGGGGCGTGGTCACCCACCAGTCGTACCGGACGTCGCCGCAGCTCGCGCGCACAGGCTGGCCGATTCACTGTAACCAGCGGTAACGTCGAACCGGGACGAGCGGGAGGTCGACGATGGCAGTGACGACGGGCATGCGCCGGAGAATTCGGTGGGGGCTACGGCACGGGCTGGTCCGGCGGGCGTTCGGACGGCAGATCAGGGCGGGTGACCTCGGTGCCCGGCTGTTGCTCGACCCTGCGATGGTGGCCGATCCGTTCTCGCACTACGACACGTTGCGTAGCCGCGGTCGTCTGGTCAACACCGGCGTCGTGCTCACGACGACCCATCACGACCTGTCCACCGCGATCCTGCGCAGTCCGGACTTCGGGGTGATCGGCGGTCCCGCGGGCCGGGCTCCCGCCCCCCTGCGGTTCGCGGTGCGCCTTGCCGGGCCTGGGCCGCTGGGTCCCGCGGAACCGCCGTCGATGCTGTCGACCGATGCGCCCGACCACACCCGCTACCGCAAGCTCGTCACGCGCGCGTTCAGTGCCCGGGCGGTCGCCGCGCTGCGGACGCGCACGGAGGAGATCGCCGCCGATCTCCTCGACGGGCTGGCGCGCCGCCCGTCCGCCGACCTCATCGACGACTACGCCGGGCTGCTGCCCGCCACCGTGATCGCCGAGATGCTCGGGGCGCCGCTGCGGATGCGCGGCCAGTTCCTCGAGTGGGGCGCCGGAGCCGCCCTCTCGCTGGACGCCGGGTTGTCCTATCGAGACTTCCGCCGGTCCGAACTCGACCTGGGCGCCCTGCAGAGCTGGATGCTCGACCACTTCGCCCACGTCCGATCGAATCCCGGCGAGAACATCCTGTCCGCGCTGGTGCACGCGCAGACCGAGGAGGGCAGGCTCACCGAGGACGAGCTGACGAGCATCGCGATGCTGCTGCTGGCGGCGGGCTTCGAGACCACCGTCAACCTCATCGGCAACGGTGCCGCGCTGCTGACCGCGGACCCGTCGCAGCTCGCTCTGCTGCGCGCGGAGCCCGGCCGCTGGGGCAACGCCGTCGAGGAGGTCCTCCGCCACGACTCCCCCGTGCAGCGCACCGGCCGCATCGCGCTGCGCGACACCAAGGTGGCCGGTGAGTGGGTCCGCGCCGGACAGGCCGTCCTGCTGCTGCTCGGCGGGGCCAACCGTGACCCCGCCGTGTTCACCGAGCCGAGCCGCTTCGACGTCACGCGGGCCAACGCGGGCGACCACGTCGCGTTCTCCAGCGGAATCCACTACTGCCTCGGCGCGGGGCTCGCGCGGATGGAGGGCGAGGTCGGGTTGCGCGCGCTGTTCGACCGATTCCCCGACCTCGCACCGTCGGGCCCACCGCACCGCCGCCCGACCCGGGTGCTGCGCGGGTACGACACGATGCCCGTCCGGCTGTCCCCCGCCACCGTGGCGCGCGAGTCCGCCACTCGGTGACGCGCCGTTCGTCCTTACTGGCGGCCCGCGCCGGTCACGGGACGACGGCGTGGACCAGGGTGGTCGGCAGGCGGGCGGGGTCCGCGCCGATGAGAGGCGCGGCCGGCACTCACCACCACGTCGCACGGACAGCGCGACCCGCGCACACGCAGACCCCGACTCGCGGGCTTTCGGGGCGGTGCGGTCACACCGACCAGCTCCCATCCGCCGTCGGCGACGAAGATGCCGTTCGGGATGTGCACGAAGACGGCGGCCCCCACCATGATCACCAGCATCATCGCGGTGACGACCGGCGTGAAGGCCCCCACGACGACCGTGACGAACGAGGCCGGGACGATGGCGAGAGGGGTCGATTGGCTCGGCGGTGTGCACGCAGTCAACCCACGAACGGCCTCCACGACCGTCGATAGGTACGACCCGCGATGGCGTCACTGCTGCGCGCGATGAGCAGTGGATCCTGTGTGACGAACGGCCAACCGTTCGCGTTCGGCACCCGATCGTCCGGCCGCGCGGTCCATTCGTCGTCCACCCGGCGACGACAGCACGGATGTCGTTCCCGGTGGGCCCCCGGGTTGACACGCCCGGCGCAGCCGGCTTGCCTGCCGGCGTGCCAGCAGACCGATATCGATCTACGATCGCCGCCGGCCCGTTCTCCATGTTGTCCCACCTCGAGTGCTCCCGGGACGGGTCCCCACACGACGCCGACGTCGTGCAGGGGACCTCACCCCTGGGCGCGCCGCTGCTCGCGCGTCACGACCTGGCCCGAGCCGCGTCGACCCTCACGCCGGCACAGCTCGCGACCCGCCCACCGGACCTGTGGCGCTACCACGAGCTGCTTCCCGTCAGGGATCCCGCGCACGTCGTCACGCTCGGCGAAGGCGTGACACCGTTGCTCGACCTTCCCCGCCACGGCGCCCGCCTCGGTGTGCCCGGGCTACGGATGAAGGACGAGGGCCTGGTGCCGACGGGGGCGTTCAAGGCCCGCGGCGCGGCGGTCGGGATCTCGCGGGCCGTCGAGCTGGGAGTCACCGGCATCGCGATGCCGACCAACGGCAACGCCGGCGCGGCGTGGGCGTCCTACGCGGCACGGGCGGGGTTCGGTGCCCTGATCGCCATGCCGGTGGACGCCCCGATGATCACCCGGCGCGAGTGCGTGGTGGCGGGCGCGGAACTCCACCTCGTGGACGGCCTGATCGGCGACGCCGGTGCGTCGATCCACGCCGCGGTGGCGCACCGGCCGGGCTACCAGGACACCTCGACGTTGCGCGAGCCGTACCGCCTCGAGGGCAAGAAGACGATGGGGTTCGAGATCGTCGAGCAGCTCGGCTGGCGCGCACCCGACGTCATCCTCTACCCGACCGGTGGCGGCGTCGGGATCATCGCGATCCACAAGGCACTCCTGGAGCTGCGCGAGCTCGGCTTGCTCGCCGGTGACCTCCCCCGATTGGTCGCCGTGCAGGCCGCCGGGTGCGCGCCGATCGTCGACGCGTTCGCGGCCGGCCTCGACGAGAGCACCGCGCCCGCGAACGCGCACACCGTCGCGTTCGGGATCACCGTGCCCAAGGCGCTCGGCGACTTTCCTCGTGCTCGACGCCGTGCGCGCGACGGGCGGCACGGCCGTCGCCGTCACCGATACCGACCTGCTGGCCGCGCAGCGGGCGCCGGCCCGGGACGAAGGCACCTGGGTGTGTCCGGAGGGGGCGGCGTGCTTCGCGGCGGTCGGCCGGCTGCGGGAGACGGGCTGGCTCGACGGGACCGAGGACGTCGTGGTCCTCAACACCGGTACGGGACTGATCTACCCCGACACCGTCCCCGTCGACGTGCCGACGCTCCCCCGCGACGGCGTGATCCCGCGGCACCGTGCGGACCCAGCCCTCTGGACCGCCCGCCCGCGACGTCGAACCGGCTGGAGCACGTGGGTCCTCCTCGTTCGCGTGCCCGACCGGATACGGTCGGGCCACACGAACGAGGAGGACGGGCAGGTGGACGGACCGCTCACCCTGGCGATCGACATCGGCGGATCGGGATGCAAGGCGGTGGTGCTCTCCCCCGACGGCGAGATGCTGTCCGAGCGGGTCCGCCGCGAGACGCCCTACCCGTGCACGCCACCGGCGCTGCTCGACGAGCTGGCCGAGCTGGCTGCCGCGCAGCCGGCCCACGACCGGGTCTCGGTCGGATTCCCCGGTGCGATCCGCCGCGGCCGGGTGCGCGAGGTGCCGGCGTTCTCCCGCCGCGGTCCGGGCCAGGACCCCGATCCCGAGCTGCTGGCGCTGTGGACGGGCTACGAGCTCGAGACCGCGTTGGCCGACCGCTTCGGCAAGCCCGTCCGGGTGGCCAACGACGCCGACGTGCAGGGCTGCGCCGTCATCGAGGGCCGGGGCCTGGAGCTGGTGGTCACGCTCGGCACCGGCGTCGGGTGCGCGGTGTTCTTCGACGGCGCCCTGCTGCCCCACATGGAGCTCTCGCACGGCCGCTTCGGCGAGGGGTTGTCGATCGAGGTGGCCTGCGGGGACAACCAGCGCCAGGAGATCGGCAAGGAGGCGTGGCGGGAGCGGGTGCTCAATGCGCTCGAGGCCCTGGAGTCCATGGTGCTGCCCGACCACGTCTTCGTCGGCGGGGGCAACGCCAAGAAGCTCGACCTGGACACGATCGGCCCCAACCGCACCCTGATCCCGAACGTGTCGGGGCTGCTCGGCGGCATCGCGCTGTGGGACCGCACCACCGACGCGGGCCTCGACCGCGCACCGGCGCCCGTCCGGACCTGAGACGCGGCAGGATGGCGCGTGTGTCTCCCACCGCCATCCCCGACATCGCCATCCCCGACATCGCCATCCCCGACATCTCAGCCACCCCCGAATGGTCCGCGCTGGCCGAGCACCATCGGGCCGTCGCCGGGCTGCATCTGCGCGAGCTGTTCGCCGGCGACCCCGGACGCGCCGAGGCGCTGACGACCGCCGGCGCCGACCTCGTCCTGGACCACTCCAAGCACCGCGTCACCCGCGACACGCTGCCGCTGCTCACCGCACTGGCCCGCCGTGCCGCGCTCCCCGAGCGCACCGCGGCGATGTTCGCTGGTGAGCGCATCAACACCAGCGAGAACCGCGCCGTCCTGCACACGGCACTGCGACTGCCCCGTGACGCCACGCTCGTCGTCGACGGGCAGGACGTGGTCGCGGACGTCCACGCCGTGCTCGACCGGATGGGCGAGTTCACCGACGCCGTCCGCTCCGGCTCGTGGACCGGCCACACCGGTGAGCGGATCCGGTCGATCGTCAACATCGGCATCGGCGGCTCGAACCTCGGACCCGTCATGGCGTACGAGGCCCTGCGGGCCCACACCGACCGCACGATCGCGGTGCGGTTCGTGTCGAACATCGACCCCACCGACATCACCGAGGCCATCCGTGACCTCGACCCGGCCACCACGCTGTTCGTGATCTCGTCCAAGACGTTCACCACGACGGAGACGCTGACGAACGCCCGGGTCGCGCGCGCCTGGCTGGTCGCCGCGCTCGGTGACGAGTCGGCGGTCGCGAAGCACTTCGTGGCGGTCTCGACGAACGCGACCGCGGTCGGCGGGTTCGGGATCGACGACGCGAACATGTTCGGGTTCTGGGACTGGGTGGGGGGGCGCTACTCGCTCGACTCCGCGATCGGGCTGTCGCTGATGATCGCGATCGGCAAGGAGCAGTTCGGTGAGTTCCTGGCCGGCATGCACGCGATGGACGAGCACTTCCGCACCGCGCCGCTGGAGGAGAACCTCCCGGTGATCGCCGGGCTGCTGGGCGTCTGGTACGTCAACTTCTTCGAGACGCAGACCCACGCCGTGCTCCCCTACAGCCAGTACCTGCACCGGCTGCCCGCCTACCTGCAGCAGCTGACGATGGAGAGCAACGGCAAGTCCGTGCGCAGCGACGGCACACCGGTCACCACGGCGACGGGCGAGATATTCTGGGGAGAGCCGGGCACCAACGGCCAGCACGCCTTCTACCAGCTGATCCACCAGGGCACGCGGCTGATCCCCGCCGACTTCATCGGTTTCGCCGAGCCGAACCACGAGCGCGGCGTGGACGACCACACCGACATGCACGACCTGTTCATGTCCAACCTGTTCGCCCAGACCTCCGCACTGGCGTTCGGCAAGACCGCCGAGGAGATCGCCGCCGAGGGCACCCCGGCCGAGGTGGTACCGCACAAGGTGATGCCGGGGAACCGGCCGTCGTCCACGATCCTGGCGCGCAAGCTCACCCCGTCGGTGCTGGGACAGCTCATCGCGTTCTACGAGCACGTCACGTTCGTCCAGGGCACGATCTGGGGAGTCGACTCGTTCGACCAGTGGGGAGTGGAACTCGGCAAGGTGCTGGCCACGCGTCTCGGACCGGTGCTGACCGACGCGACGCCGGACACCGCGGGGCTCGACTCCTCCACCGCGGCGTTGGTGCGTCGCTACCGGGCGTGGCGCGGTCGCCCGGCCTGATCCGATCCCAGACCGGCGGGACGGGCTGCGCGCCCGGAGCGGGGGCGAGAAATGACCCAGGACGCGGGCGGCGACGCCGACGGTGCGCGCCGCGACCACGCCCGTCCCCCCGCCGGACTCGACCGGAGCCTCCCCCACCCGCCGGCCCGCCCCTTGCGCGTCGCGATCGCGGCGGTCGTGCTGGTGCTCGCCGCCGCGGCCGCCCTGGCCGCGGCGCTCGTCGGGTTAGGGCCGGCGCGGGCCGACCGCGCGCTGCTGGGCGAGGCGCTCGACGCACGTTCCGGTTCGCTCACGGCGCTGGCCACGGCGGTCTCCGAGGTCGGCAGCACGGCCGCGATGGGCCTGCTCGCCGTCGTCACCGCCCTGTGGCTGTTGGGCCGCGGCCGCGGTGTCGACGCCGCGTTCCTCGTGGTGACCGCGGGCGGCGCCGGCCTGGTGTTCACCGGCCTGAAGCGGCTGCTCGACCGGCCCCGGCCGCCCGCGGCCGACCGGCTGATCGACGTGGCGAACGAGTCGCTGCCCTCGGGCCACGCCACGATGTCGATGGCGGTGGTCGGCGCGCTCGTCGCTCTCGCGTGGGCCGGGCGCAGCGCGCGGGGGCGCGCCGCGGTGGTGGTGGCGGCCGCGGTGTGGGTGGGTGCGGTCGGCGCCACCCGGATATACCTCGGGGTGCACTGGTTCAGCGACGTGCTCGCCGGCTGGCTCGTCGGCGGGGCATGGCTCGCCCTGTGCGTGACGGCCTGGAGCCTGTGGCGCACGCGCCGCGCATCGGCCGTGCCCCCCTCCCGCGCCCGTGCTCCCGGTCCGCGGCGACGCCCCCCGTCGAACGGGGGCACCGGGACGCGCCGGGGAGCGCCACCGGAGACGGGGGGCACGGCGGCGTCACCTCGGGCGTGACGACGCGCGTGAGTTGTCCACAGGTTCGGCCGAAGCGCCCCGCAGGCTCCGGCCACCGGGGCACAGTCTCCGCCATGACCAGGGACACATCCGGCTTGCACCTGCGCCCACGGCTGCTCGCCAACGGCTACACCAGCGACGAGGTGCAGCGTGCCCGCCGCGCAGGGCGGCTCGTCGCCGTACGCCGTGGCGCCTACCTCCGGCCCGACGACGAGCGCCTCGCCGACGCCGAGGCTGCGCACGCGCTGCTGGTCGCGGCAACCGTCCCGCGGCTGGCGGGCGACGCGGTGGTGAGTCATCGGTCGGCGGCGGTCCTGCACGGCCTGCCCGTCTGGAAGATCGATCTGCGGCAGGTGCACGTCACCCGGGCCGGCTGTCCGCGTGGCCGGATCGGAGCGCGGGTGCACCGCCACACCGCGCCACTGGGCCCTGACGAGGTCGTGGAGCTGGACGGGATTCCCGTCACGTCCGCGGCCCGCACGGTGGTGGACCTCGCGAGGTCGGTGGGGTTCGAGCAGGGCGTGGTCACCACCGATGCGGCTCTGCGGTTCCGCCTGGTCGACGGCCGTGCACTGGACGCCGCGCTCCGGCGCGCGGCCGGGATGTCCGGCTGTCCTGCCGCGCGCCGCATCGCGGCGTTCTCCGACGGCGGCGCCGAGAGCGTCGGCGAGTCGCGAAGCCGCGTCGCGCTCGACAGGTTCGGCCTTCCGGCACCGATCCTCCAGTGGAAGGTCGAGTCCGCCGGTCGTGTGATCGCCGTGAGCGACTTCGGGTGGCCGGAGCTGCGGACGGTCGGGGAGTTCGACGGGCGGATCAACTATGAGGCATCGCGGCCGGGGCGTACCGCCGGCGAGGTCGTCTTCGCGGAGAAGGTGCGCGAGGACGCCGTCCGCGACGAGGACCTCGGCGTGGTCCGGTGGATCTGGGACGACCTCGACGCCTTCGCTCAGGTGGCCGCCCGACTGCGTCGCACGTTCCGTCCGCGCTGAGCACGCCACCCGCACCTCAGCCCGCGATGCTCCCCACGTGCGACCGGCGCCCCCCGTCGGACGGGAGCACCGACCGACATGGGGAGCGCGACACCGGAAAGGGGGCGTCAGCGTTGTTCGGCTGTGCACCACCAGGTCGAGCGGCCGCCGACCGTGCCGTGGGTCATCGGGGCGCCGCACCGCGGGCAGCTCGCGTCGGCGTGCCGGAAGGCGATCACCTCGCCGGTGTGGACGCCGCCGTTCGCGATCGCGGCCTTGAGTGCCTGCTCCAGCGCGTCGTAGAGGCGGTCGAGGGTGGCGTCGCCGAGCCCGTCGGCGGGGGCCGCGGGTGAGAGCGGCGTCTGCCAGAGCGTCTCGTCGGCGAGCAGGTTGCCGACGCCGGCGAGCACCGACTGGTCGAGCAGCCGCGCCTTGACCGCCGACCGGCCCCGCCCGACCCGCAGCCGGAAGTCCTCGCGGGTGATCATCTCCGCGTCCGGGCCGAGGCCGTCGAGGTCGGGTTCGAGCCGGACCCGGCCGAGACGGCGCTTGTCGAACAGCCGCAGCTGACCACCGTCGGCGAAGGTGGCGGTGAAGCGGTCCCATTCGGGCTTGCGCGGGGTGCGGTCGGGTCGTTCGGGGCCGCCGCCGACGCGCATGCCGCCGCCGTCGGTGACGACGATCCGGCCACCCATCCCCAGGTGGACGCCCAGTCGCGGGCCGGGCCCGCCCTTGCGGTCCACCGTCTCGCACCACATCGTCTTGCCCCGCCGGTGGGCCGCGGTGAGCCGGCCGCCGACCAGGCTCCTCGCGATGTCGCCGGGGCGGTGCGGGCGGCACACCCACTCGTCGTTGTCGTCGACGGCGCGGATCTCGCGGTCCAGCGCGCCTTCGAGGACCTGGCGGGCGCTCTCCACCTCGGGCAGTTCGGGCACACCCCGCAGTCTGGCGGCGATGCGGAACAGCCGCGCGCCGGGCGTCGTTGGTCGGCTCGTGAGGAGATCACGGGTCAGGGCGCCGGAGCTGCGCGGCCGCCGCTGGTTGAACACCGGCGGGCGGGCGCTGTCGTTGACCGAGCTGCGCGGCAAGATCGTACTGCTCGACTTCTGGACGTCCTGCTGTGTGAACTGCCTGCACGTCCTCGACGAGCTCCGGGAGCTGGAGGAGCGGTACTCCGATGTGCTCGTGACGATCGGGGTGCACTCGCCGAAGTTCGCACACGAGGCCGACCCGGACGCCGTCGACGCCGCGGTGGAGCGCTACGGCGTTCACCACCCGGTGCTCGACGATCCCGACCTCGTCACGTGGGACGCCTACGCGGCGCGCGCATGGCCGACACTCGCGGTGATCGATCCGGCCGGGTACGTCGTCGCGCAGGTGTCCGGGGAGGGGCACGCGCACGAGCTCGCGGTGCTGGTGGAGGGGTTGATCGTCGAGCACGCGGACGTTCTGCGGCGCGGCGACGGCCCGTACGTCGCGACACCGGTACCGCGGACGCACCTGCGGTACCCCGGGAAGGTGATCTCCCTGCGCCGAGCCGGCGATCGACGCGGGACGTTCCTGGTGTCCGACACCGCCCACCACCAGCTGGTGGAGCTGGAGGACGACCTCGTGACCGGGCGGCGCCGGATCGGCGACGGGGAGCGTGGGCTCGTCGACAACCCCGACGGAGGCGGGGGCGGGGGCGCTGCCGCCAGGTTCGCCGAGCCGCAGGGGCTCGTGCTGCTGCCCGCGACGGTCGCCGCGCGAGTGGGCTACGACGTGGTCGTGGCCGACACCGTCAACCATGCGCTTCGCGGGGTGCGGCTGGCCGACGGCGCGGTGTCCACCGTGGCCGGGACCGGCGAGCAGCTCCGCACCGGGGTCGGCGTCGGGGGGTCGGCCGACGAGCTGTCCACACCGTGGGACGTGGTCTGGTGGGGCGACCGGGTGGTCGTCGCGATGGCGGGCAGCCACCAGCTCTGGTCGTTCGACCCGCTGACCGGAGACGTCGTCGTGCTCGCCGGCACCACGGACGAGGGCCTGCGCGACGGACCGCCGGGCGCGGCGTTCCTCGCCCAGCCCTCGGGCCTCGCCGTGGCCCGGCCCCCGGTCCCCGCCACCGCTGCGGGCGACACCGCCGCGCCGCCGGTCGACCAGTCCGGCCAGGAGATGCCGGTCCAGGAGGCCCGGTCGAGTGGGCTCCTGTGGTTCGTCGATGCCGAGACCTCCGCGCTGCGGTCCTTCGACGCGGCTCCCGCGGTCGGTGCGGCCGTGACCACCGCCGTCGGACAGGGGCTGTTCGACTTCGGCCACCGCGACGGCCCCGCGGACGCGGCTCTGCTGCAGCACCCGCTCGGAGTGAGCGTCCTGCCCGACGGGTCCATCGCGATCGCCGACACCTACAACGGCGCCGTCCGCCGCTACGACCCCGCGACCCGCACCGTCGACACCCTGGCCCGCGAGCTGCGGGAACCGAGCGATCTGGTGGTGGACGGCGACACGCTGGTGGTCGTCGAGTCGGCGGCGCACCGGCTCGTCCGCGTACCGATCCCGGCGAGCGCGCGGGTGGCCGCCGGCGCGCACGTCCGGCGTACCCGTACCGACCTCTCCCCCGGGGACCGCGCGCTCACGGTCGTCTTCGTCCCGCCCACCGGCCAGCACCTCGACACCCGCTTCGGCGACCCCACCCGGCTGACCGTCGTGGCGGCCCCGCACGGCCTGCTCGCGTCGGGCGCCGGGGCGGCGCCGGGCCTGACCCGGGAGCTGCGGTTCGCCGCGGACGGCCCGGCCGAAGGGGCGCTGCGGGTGAGCGCGGCCGCGCCGGCCTGCGACTCCGGCGACGGCGTCCTCGCCGCCTGCCATCGCCACCAGCAGGAGTGGGACATCCCCGTCCGGGTGGTCCCCGGCGCCCCTGCGGAGCTGACGCTCGACCTGCACGCCCGGTGACCGTCCGCCCGTTCAGGCGTCGGCGGCGCGTGTCAGGCGTCGGCGGCGCGCAACCAGGCCAACACGGCGATCACTCGGCGGTGGTCGTCGGTCGAGGGCAGCAGCCCGAGCTTGGTGAAGATCGACGTGATGTGCTTCTCCACCGCGCCCTGGCTCGCCGCTCGTTCGGGCCCAGTCGGTGCGCCCCACGGCGAGGGTAGGGCGATCCCGAATGCCCTGTGCCCCGTTGCCCTGTCCACCGCTTGCGGAGCCCGCCTACGGTGGAGCGCGTGGACGACCACCTGTGGCACTCCGTCGACGGCTACTGGACCGAGCGGCTGCTCGACCCGGACCCGGTCCTGGACGCCGCGCGGGCGGCCAACGCCGCCGCCGGCCTTCCGCCGATCGACGTCTCCCCCGCCCAGGGAAAGATGCTGTACCTGCTGGCCCGCTCGATCGGGGCCCGGCGGGTCCTGGAGGTCGGGACGCTGGGCGGCTACTCGACGATCTGGCTCGCCCGCGCCGTGGCACCGGAAGGCACTCTGGTCACCTGCGAGATCGACCCGCACCACGCCGAGGTCGCCCGCGCGAACCTCGCCCGTGCGGGTCTCGCCGACACCGTCGAGGTCAGGGTCGGGCCGGCCCTGGACACCCTCGCCGGCCTCACCGGCCCGTTCGACCTCGCCTTCGTCGACGCCGACAAGGAGTCGAACACCGAGTACGTACAGCAGGCCCTGCGGCTGTCCCGGCCCGGCGGGATGATCGTCGTCGACAACGTCGTGCGCGGCGGGGCGGTCGTCGACCCCGCGAGCACCGACCCCCGGGTGGCAGGTACCCGCCGGCTGGCCGATGCACTGGCGGCGGACCACCGGGTCGACGCGACGATGATCCAGACCGTGGGGACGAAGGGCTACGACGGCTTCGTGCTGGCCGTGGTGCGGTGACGGACGGCGGGCCGGCCGGATCCAGCAGTTGATCATCGCGAGGCGGTCGCCGAGCAGCCGCCCGGGCGTGACCCGCACCCGGTGGGGATCACGGACGGGGCCGCTCGCCGTCGGCCGTCACCGGTGCGAGGCGAGGAAGGCCGCCAGCTCGGCCGCGGTGGGGCAGGTCGCGGGTCCCCGCCGGGTCACCGACACGGCGGCGGCGGCGTTCGCCCGCCGGGCCGCGGTCCCGACGTCGGCGCCCGCCGCCAGGCCCGCGAGGAACACGCCCGTGTGCGTGTCCCCGGCGCCGTTGGTGTCGAGAGCCGTCACGGCGAACCCCGCGACCCGTGTGGGAGGGCCACCCCGCACCGCGATGACGCAGCCGTCCCGCCCGGTGCGGACCACGGCGCCGGCCCGGCCTGCGAGGGCGGTCACCGCCGCGCCGGGCTCGGCGTGACCCGTGATCGCCATGGCCTCGGCGGCGTTCGCGACGACCCAGTCGGCCCGCCCCCGGATCGCGGCGAGCGCCTCGGGCGCGTGTCGGGCGGCGAGCGGGCCGGGATCGAGGAACACCAGGACATCCGCAGGCAGCCCCGACACCCACGGGACGAGCGCAGCGCGGTTGGCGGGATGCACCAGTCCGTATCCGGACACGAGCACCGCGTCGCGCGCGGTCGGGCGCAGGTCGGTGAGATCGTGCGCGGTCAGCGTCGCCTCGGCCCCCGGGCCGGTGACGAACGTGCGCTCGCCGCCCGCGTCGACCAGCGCGACGACGAGCCCGGTGTCGACGTCACCGCGCGCCGCGAGCCGCACCGCGATCCCGGCGGCGGCGAGCGCGTGGCGGGCGAGGTCACCGAACGGGCCGGTGCCGAGCGCGCCCGCGTAGAGCACCGGGAGCCCCTGGCGGGCGGCGGCGACCATCGCGTTGAACCCGCCGCCCGGAGTCACCGCGAGGTGCTCGGCGAGCACGTCACCACCGCGCTCGGGCAGAGCCGCGACGGCCGCGACGACGTCGACGACGACGTTGCCGACGCTGACCAGGCGGTCGCACCGGGCCGGCGTCAGGCGCTCACACACCGGCGCACATCAGGCGCTCACGCACCGGGCGGTCGGCTGTTCGCGCACCGCAGGTCCCACAGACCGGCGGCGAGGTCGTCGAGATCGAGGCCGTTGACCGTCGCGACCGTCTGCCGCGCTTCGACGGGGAAGGCGTCGACCCCGTGGCACGCCCCGGCCACCGCACCCGCCATCGCCGCGATCGTGTCGCAGTCACCACCCACCGACGCCCCGAGCCGGCAGGCGAGCCATGGGTCCTCGCCCGCCACCGCCAGCACCGCGAACGCGGCGGGCACCGACTCCTGAGCGGCCAGGCTCGTACCGACCAGGGTGTGGATCGTCTCCGCTGCGTCGGCCGGGTCGAGGCCCGCGACCAGCTCCGTCGCCCACCGGATCCGGGCACCGACGTCCGCGGCCGCCACCCACCGCCCGCGGGAGGCCGCGCGCCGGGCCGCCTCGACGGCGATCGGGAAGGTCTGTGCCACCGTCGCCCCGTCGACGCCCGCGCTCACCGCCGCGGCGACCGCGGCCGCCCCCGCCAGCGCCACGCCGGTGCCGTGCGTCGCCGACGACGTCTCGACGACCCGGTCGACGAGCCGCTCACCGGCGACCGCGATCCCGACCGGCGCGATCCGCATCGCGGCGCCGTTGGTCGTGCCGTCCCGGCCCGCGACGGCCGGGTCGACCCCCCTCGCCAGCGCCGCGACGGCCCGCCGTGTCGAGGGCCCGAGCAGGTCCAGCGACCCTCGGGCCCGCATCGACTCCTCCCACGCGACCAGCCGGCGGCCCAGCTCACGCGGGTCGACCCGGCCACCGGACTCCAGCAACAGCTCGGCCAGCAGCACCGCCTGCTCCGTGTCGTCGGTGACGGAGCCGGCCGCCGACCCCGCGGCGACGGGATGATCGGCCGGGCCGGGATGGAACCGGTCGACCAGCACGCCGTAGCGGGCGACGATCTCCCCGCGCGGCAGCAACTGCGTGGGCATCCCCAGCGCGTCCCCGATCGCCAGGCCGTACAGGCAGCCCGGCGCACCGGCGGGCATCACCGCTCCGCCAGCACCGCGGCCGTGTCCACCACCTCGATCAGCGGTCCGTACAGGCCCATGACGTGCAGGGCCTGGGCGTGGCTCGCCGAGTCGACACCCGCGCAGGCGTCGGCCACCACCTGCACGGGCACGCCGGCGTCGGCGGCCGCGACCGCCGTGGACAGCACGCAACAGTCGGTCGAGACCCCGGCGAGCACCAGCGTCCCGGTCCCGACAGCGGCCGCGAGCTCCGGTCCCCACTTGGAGAACGTGGTCGCGTCGATCGTCGGGCCCGGGTCGAAGGCATCGACCACGTCGAAGAGCGGGGCGTCAGGTGGCTGCAACGCGAAGGGCCAGCGGGCGTAGTACTCCCGCCAGGCCCCCACGGGCTCGGCCGGCGCCACGAACCGTGTGAACGTCACCGCCGGCGACAGGGCCGCGACCAGCGACGTCACGCGCGGCACGATGTCGGCGAACCCGGGGGTCGCCCACTCGGTGCCGGGGTCGGCGAACACGACCTGCATGTCGATGACCACCAGCCGGGATTTCACGTGGGCATGGCCTCCTGCTTGCGAACCTCGGCGCGACCGGTCACCAGCGTGACGACGAACGCGAGGACGAGCGACACGAGCACGCCGAGGTTGGCGAAGGCCCAGTCGCCCTCCGGGCCGCCCAGGCCGAACGGCCCGAGCAGGTAGCCCTGCCACGAGAGCCAGCCCGCGGACGCGTTGGTGACCAGGCCCCAGCCCAGGAACGTGCAGACGAGCACGAGCAGGATCGGCAGCGGCCGGACGTCGCCGTAGCGGCCCGACTCCCGGTAGAGGTCGTCCTCGTTGTAGTCGCGGCGCCGCATGGCGATGTCGGCGAGCATGATGCCGCACCACGCGGCCACCGGGACGCCCAGCGTGATGAGGAAACCGGTGAACTGCCCGAGGAAGTCGCCGGCGAAGAACACCACGTAGACGGTGCCGAGCACCATGATCGCGCCGTCGATGAGCGCCGCTACGTACCGCGGGACCCGCAGGCCGGTGGCGAGCAGCGCCAGGCCCGAGGAGTAGAGGTCGAGCACCGCACCACCGACGAGGCCCAGCACGGCGGCCAGCGCGAACGGGATGAGGAACCACGTGGGCAGCGCGGCCGCCAGCGCCCCGACCGGGTCGGCGGCGAGCGCGTCGCTCAGATCGGTGGACGACCCGGCCAGCAGCAGCCCGACCAGGAGCAGCCCGATGGGCGCGACGGACGCCCCGACCGTGGTCCATGCGACGACGCTGCGGGTGGAGGCCTGCCGCGGCAGGTACCGGGAGTAGTCCGCGGCCACGTTGACCCAGCCGAGACCGAACCCGGTCATCAGGAAGATCAGCGCACCGATCACCGCCTGTGCCGAGCCGGCGGGCAGCGCCGAGACCGTCGCGAAGTCGATGTCGCCGACCACCAGGGCGATGTAGACGACGGTGAGCACGGCGGTGATCACCGTGATGACGGCCTGCAGCCGCATGATCAGGTCGAACCCGAGCACGCCCGCGCCGACGACCAGCGCGGCCACCACGACGAGCGCGACGACCTGGGTGGCCACGCCACCGCCGAGGCCGAGCCGCTCGAAGACAGTGGCGGTGGCCAGCGTGGCCAGGATCGTCAGCGCGGTCTCCCACCCGACGGTCAGCAGCCAGGAGATGGCGGCGGGCAGCCGGTTGCCGCGGACACCGAACGCCGCCCGGCTCAACACCATCGTGGGGGCCGATCCGCGCTTACCGGCCACCGCGACGAAGCCGCACAGGAGGAACGTGAAGACGATTCCGACGAGCCCGACGACCAGCGCCTGCCAGAACGAGATGCCGAAGCCGAGGGCGAAAGCCCCGTAGCTGATGCCGAAGACCGAGACGTTGGCGGCGAACCAAGGCCAGAACAGCTCCCGGGGACTACCTTTCCGCTCCCCGTCGACGATGATGTTGATGCCGTTGGACTCCACCCGGAGCACCCCGGACTTGCCCGCGCGACCCGTGCCCAGTCCATGCCGCGCCGTTGTCACTGTGCCCTCCGCGTCACTGTGCCCTCCGCGCAACCTGTCCAGACCTGACCACCATCGCCGCGATCATACGAATGTGCTGGAAGGAAGGCGTGACCAGTCCCCCGGATGGGGTAGTTCTACTTACCTTCAGTGATCAGCGGGGCGGATATGATATTCGAAGACCAAGCCGGCCACCGCGACGAGCAGCAGGACGCCGGCAATCACGAGGGCCCACCAGTACGTGAACGCCAGTGAGATGCCCACCAGCGCTGCCGCTCCGGCCACCGCGATGGGCATGTAGCTGCCCGGGGAGAAGAACCCGACGTCACCGGCGCCGTCGGACACCTCCGCGTCGGGGTTGTCCTCGGGGCGCAGTTCCAGGCGCCGTGACACGAAACGGAAGTATGTGCCGACGATCAGGGTGAGTCCCCCGGTGAGGAACAGCGCTGCAATTCCGACGGGCTCCTGCGCGAGAACCGTGTAGACGATCGCGCAGAGGAAGAAGAACGCCGTGATGATCTCGAAGATGCGAGATTCGACCTTCATCGGTGCTCCTGCTCAGCGGGCGGCGACCGGCTCGGTGGCCGAGCGCTTCGTCCGGTCGGTGGAGAACGGGTAGGTCTTGTACGAGGTCGGCGAGCAGACCTCACCGCAGTCGAGCGCGCCGAGCGCCTCGCCCGACGTGTAGAGGGCGCCGGTCGCGGGGTTGTCCTGGGCACGCAGCCCGAGCCAACGGTCGTAAAGGGCCGGCGAGACCGCGCGGACCTCGAAGTTCATCTGCGAGTGGTAGCTGCCGCACAGCTCCGCGCAGCGCCCGACGAACGCACCCTCACGCTCGATGCGGTCGATCTGCCAGACGTTGTCCTGGTTGTTGGCCTCAGGCATCGGGAAGACGTCGCGCTTGAACAGGAACTCGGGGACGTAGAAGCTGTGGATCACGTCGTTGGAGCGCTGCGTGAACTGGATGCGCCGCTCGGTGGGCAGCACCAGGAGGGGGATGGTGTCGCTGGTGCCCAGCGTGCTGATCGGCTTCCCGTCGACAGCGGGGGCGTCGGGGTAGCTGAACTGCCAGTTCCACTGGAACGCGAGCGTGTCGATCCGCACGTCGGGGTCCGGGACGTCGACGTCGACGTAGTTCTGGACATTGACGGTGAACCCGAACAGGACCGCCACGATGATCGTCGGGACGACCGTGAAGACGATCTCGACGGGCAGGTTGTACTGCGTCTGCCGAGGTGGGGTCCCGTCGTCACCCTTGCGCTTGCGGTGGAAGGTGACCGTCCACGCCATCGCGCCCCACGTGATGGCGCCCACGACAAGCGCGGCGATCGTCGCGTACGTCCAGAGCTCGCGCATGGCAGTGGCCTGCGGCGTCACGCCCTCGGGCCACCCGAAGCGGAGCACCTCCTCGACCGAACACCCGGTGGTGAGCAGGGCGACCAGTACGCCCAGCCCGGCCAGTCTGGCGACCCGGCCACCGCGTGCGCGCCCGGATCCGCGGCGGTACCGCCCGCGCCATGTTCGGCCCACTGCTCGCCGCCTCCCTAGCCTGATCAGTTGCCCCGGTGCGCCTGCGACAGCGCGCCTTCGACCTCGCGTAGAGACTAGCCGAGAGGACCGCCGAAACGCCTGCCGGGTGCGACGCTCCGGCGCGTTCCCCGGTGCCGGACGCCGGGGCCGCGGTCACGCTGCGGTGTGCGCAGCCCATGCGCGCTCCGTACGGGCTGGGTCACAGGCCATACTCGGCCGTGTGTGCGGACTGCTCGGACTTCTGACCACCGGGGCCGACGCCGCCGCGCGAACGGCGCCGGTAGCGGCCGCCCTGAGGTGCGCCCGCCACCGCGGACCCGACGAGAGCGACACCTGGCACGACAGCGACCTGGTCCTCGGCTTCAACCGGCTCTCGATCATCGACCTCGAGCACTCCCATCAGCCGCTGCAGTACGGGAACGGCCGCTACACGATCGTCTTCAACGGCGAGATCTACAACTACGTCGAGCTGCGCGCGGAGCTCGCCCAGCAACACGGCGCCACCTTCGTCACGCAAGGTGACACCGAAGCCATCGTGGCCGCCTACCACCAATGGGGCCCCGCGGCCGTCGGCAGGCTGCGGGGCATGTTCGCGTTCCTCATCTGGGACGCCCAGGAGCGCGTCCTGTTCGGGGCGCGTGACCCGTTCGGCATCAAGCCGCTGTTCCTGGCCACCGGCCCGGCCGGGATCGGCTTCGCCAGCGAGAAGAAGTGCCTGCTGGAGATCGCCCCCACGCTCGGGCTGGGCGACCTCGGCGCGGATCTCGATCCCGTGGCGCTGCAGCACTACATGCTCCTGCAGTACGTGCCCGAGCCGGCGACGCTGCACCGGTCGATCCGTCGCATCGAGTCCGGCACCCACATCACCGTCCGGCCCAGCGGCGAGATCGACCAGGAGCGGTACTTCACACCGGTCCTGCACAACGGCGCCGGGGGCGACCCGGCCGTGCACCGCAGGATCGCCGACGTGCTGCGTGACTCGGTGGCCAAGCACATGCGCGCCGACGTCACCGTGGGCGCGTTCCTCTCGGGCGGCATCGACTCCACCGCGATCGCGGCGCTGGCCAAGGAGCACAACCCGGACCTGATCACGTTCACCACGGGGTTCGAGCGGGAGGGCTACTCCGAGGTGGACGTCGCCGCGGAGTCCGCCGCCGCCATCGGCGTGCGGCACGTCGTCCGGACGGTCACGGCCGAGGAGATGATGGCCGCGCTGCCGAGCATCGTGTGGTATCTGGACGACCCGGTGGCCGACCCTGCGCTGGTCCCGCTGTGGTTCATCGCCCGCGAGGCGCGCCGGCACGTCAAGGTGGTGCTGTCCGGGGAGGGTGCCGACGAGTTGTTCGGCGGGTACACAATCTACCGCGAACCGCTCTCACTCGCCCCTTTCGAGCGGATTCCCGGGACGCTGCGCAGACTGCTCGGCCGGGTGTCGACACGGTTGCCGGAAGGCCTGCGGGGCAAGGACCTGCTGCGCCGCGGCGCCCTGCCGCTCGAGCAGCGCTACTACGGCAACTCGCGGATCTTCCGTGACGACCAGATGGCCGGCGTACTGCGCCGCTACGACCCCCGCCGCTCGCACACCGACATCACCGCCGCCCACTACGCCGCGTCGGCCGGCTGGGACCCGGTGGCGCGCATGCAGCACGTCGACCTGTTCACCTGGCTGCGGGGCGACATCCTCGTCAAGGCCGACAAGATGACGATGGCGAACTCCCTCGAACTCCGCGTGCCCTTCCTCGATCCCGAGGTCTTCGCGGTGGCGGCCGGGTTGCCGCTGTCGCAGAAGCTGGCCGACGGGACCACCAAGTACGCGCTGCGCCGCGCCCTCGACGGGATCGTGCCGCCGCACGTGTTGAACCGCAGGAAGCTCGGCTTCCCGGTCCCGATCCGGCACTGGTTGCGCGCCGAGATGTACGAGTGGGCCAGTGAGATCGTCCGGGACTCCCAGGCCGACCACCTCGTCGACCTCGTTGCCGTGCAGCGCCTGCTCGACGCCCACCGCGAGGGACCGATCGACCACAGCCGCCGGGTCTGGACGCTGCTGGTGTTCCTGCTCTGGCACGGCGTCTTCGTGGAGCAGCGCATCCGCCCCGAGATCGCCGAACCCGCCTACCCCGTGGTGCCCTGACGGAACTCGGTGGCGTCCCGGGCGACCACGTGGCGGGATGGACGGGTGGCCGACCTCACGCATCTGACGCTCGACGCCGTCTCCGCCGACGACGACACGGCGCTGCACGCCTGGTTCGAGCTGGAACGGGACGCCGGCACCCACGACGTGCCCGGTGACCCTCCGCCGTGCCGGACAGCACACCGCAGGAGCCTCGCCGCGCCCTGGCCGGGAACCGAACCCTGGGTGTGGCTGGCCCGGATCGACGGGGAGGCCGTCGGCGTGGGGACCCTCGAGCTGCCGTACCTCGACAACACCGACAACGCGACCGGCGGGATCCTGGTCGCCCCCGGTCACCGGCGGCGCGGGATCGGGCGCCGCATGCTCGCCCTGCTGTCCGACGAGGCACGCCACGCCGGGAGGGTCCGCCTCATCGGCGAGACCTGGGCACCGCTGGTGGGGCCGGCGCCCGGACCGGCCTTCGCCGCCGCGGTCGGGGCCCGCGAGGTGCTCCAGGACGTGCGGCGACGGCTCCGCCTCCCGGGCGACGGTGAACGGGCCCGCGCGTTCCTCGGCGCACAGCCGGTCGCGGCGGGCTACGACCTCGTGCAGTGGACCGACGGCACACCGGCGGAGCGGCTGGACGACATGGCCCGCCTGAGCGGGCGGATGTACACCGACGCCCCGTTCGGGGACCTGCACCTGGCGCCGGAAGGATTCGACGCGCGGCGGGCGCGCGACGAGATGTGCCGCGCCCGCGGCATCCGGGTGACCGTGACGGCCGCGAGGTCCACCGACGGCATGCTCGTGGCGTTCACCGAGATCGCCGTCGCCGCGACCGTACCGTGGCACGGCGCCAACTGGGACACCCTCGTGCAGCCCGAACACCGCGGGCGAGGACTCGGCCTGCGCGTCAATCCGGCGAACCTCGCGCTGACCCGGCATGCGCGCCTCGGACCGGCGTGCTCGAGTCCGGGCGCGCCCGGACTCAGGCGGGGAGAACCGCGTCGATCTCCGAGGCGGAGTCGGGGCCGTAGGCGTCGCGCAGCCGCTCCAGGCCGTGCGACCGGTCCCACGTCCACTCCTGCCCGCCGTCGGTCTCCAGCACCTGCACCGCGATGAGCGAACCGAGCTGGGCGGAACGCTCCAGCGACAGCCCACCGGCCGTGGCGGCGAGGAAACCGGCCCGGAACGCGTCGCCGACACCGGTCGGATCGGCCTTCCCGGTCTCGGGCACCACACCGACCTTGAGATCGCCGGTCTCGCGTCCGACGATCTGGACCCCGTGCTCGCCGAGAGTGGTGATGCGGATGTCGACGTGGCCGGCGACGTCGGTGTCGGTCCACCCGGTCTTCTGCTGCAGCAGTTCCCACTCGTAGTCGTTGGTCATCAGGTACCGCGCGCCCTCGACCAGCTTGCGGATGTCGGGACCGTCCATGCGGGCGAGCTGCTGGGACACGTCGGCCGCGAACGGAAGACCGAGCTCCCGGCACTCGGCGGTCTGCTGCAGCATCCACTCCGGGTCGCTCGCGCCGATCAGAACGAGGTCGAGCCCCTTCGACACGAGCGGTGCGAGCGGGATCTCACGGGAGCGGGCCATGGCGCCGGTGTAGAAGGACCCGATCTGCCGCATGTCGTCGTCGGTGGTGCAGACGAACCGGGCGGTGTGGACGTCCTCGACCACGAGGATCGCCGAGCAGTCGACGCCGTGGGCCTCCAGCCACGCCCGGTACTCGGCGAAGTCACCCCCGACCGCACCGACGAGCAGCGGCGCCCGGCCGAGGACGCCCAGCCCGAAGGCCATGTTGGCTGCCGAGCCACCCTTGCGGATGGCGAGTTCGTCGACGAGGAAGCTCAGGGACATCCGGTCGAGCTGGTCGGCCACCAGCTGGTCGGCGAACCGGCCGGGGAAGTGCATGAGGTGGTCGGTGGCGATGGAACCGGTTACGGCAATAGGCACGGAGGGCAACCTTACCGGGTGAGGGACACGAGAACCCCGGCCACGGAGCCTGGGCTCGCGACCGGGGTCCGTGACACCGTCACCTGTCGATCAGTTGAACGAGTCGCCACAGGCGCAGGAACCGCCGGAATTGGGGTTGTCGATCGTGAAGCCCTGCTTCTCGATGGTGTCGACGAAGTCGATGACCGCACCCTGCAGGTACGGCGCGCTCATCCGGTCGACCCCGACCTTGAGGCCGCCGTACTCGCGGAACAGGTCTCCGTCGACCGAGCGGTCGTCGAAGAAGAGCTGATAGCGCAGGCCGGCGCAGCCGCCCGGCTGGACGGCGATGCGCAGGTGCATGTCGTCGCGGCCCTCCTGCTCGAGCAGGGCGCGGGCCTTGAGCGCGGCAGCGGCACTGAGCTCGACGCCGTGCGTCTCGGTCTCGGCGGCGCGGGTCTCGACGGAGTTCTCGACGGTCATGGCTCTCCCAACAACGAACGGGGCGGTGCATATTTCCCAGGTCACATTTCCCGGGTCACATTTCCAGGGGCACATTTCCAGGGCGCATCTTCCGAGGCGCTGAGGCCCATAGTAGACCTCCGCACCGCCGACACACCCCCGCGGCGGGTGGTGGGCCGCGTCCGGTCGTGAGGAGCGCCACGCGAGCCGTGTGTGCGTCACCGGCGGCTCCACCGCGACGCCACACGCTCCGCGAGGGCCGAGAGCGTGCCGGCCGGGTCGGCCAGTGACGCCTCGAGGCCGCCGGCCCCGTCGGCCACCGCGTAGGCCGCCTCGACACCCACCGACGCGGCCTCGCGGCGCCCGACGCTCACCTGGCCGGCCAGCACGACGCACGGCACCCCACGCTCGGCGGCCGCTGCGGCCACGGCGGTGACGAGCTTGCCGCGCAGCGACTGCCAGTCGAAACTGCCCTCGCCGGTGACCGCGAGCCCCGCGCGGTCCAGCTCCGCGTCCAGGCCGACCAGCGAACGGACCAGCCCGGCACCCGACACGCGCTGCGCACCGCACGCGAGCAGCGCCGCACCGAGCCCGCCCGCGGCACCGGCGCCGGCATCGTCGCGGACGTCGCGCCCGAACGCGGTGGCCAGCACATCGGCGAACCGCGCGAGTGCCGCGTCCAGCTCGCCGACCGCGGTGGGGTCTGCGCCCTTCTGCGGGGCGAACACCGCGGCGGCGCCGTGGCGGCCGAGCAGCGGGTTGTCGACGTCCGCGGCGAGGACGAGCCGCACGCCGTCGAGCGCGGGGAGGCCGGCGAGCCGGTCGGCACGGGCCGGTGAGCCGGGCGGCACGGGCGTCCCGTTCCCGTCGACCGCGACCGCCCCCAGCGCGGCGAGCATCCCCGCGCCACCGTCGGTCGTGGCCGAGCCGCCCAGCCCGACGACGATCTCCGTGGCGCCGCGCAGGCGGGCGTCGGCGACGAGCTCCCCCACCCCCCGGCTGGTGACGGTGCGTGCGGTGGCGGGGTCACGCCGCTCCGGAGGGACGAGATGCAGCCCGCAGGCGGCCGCGCACTCGACGTAAGCCGTCTCCCCCACCCCCAGCCAGCGGGCCACGACAGGAGTGCCGAGGGGCCCGGTGACGGCGAGCTCGTGCCACTCCCCGCCCAGCGCGGTATGGAGCACGTCGACGAAACCTGGGCCGCCGTCGGCCAACGGGAGGAGCACCAGCTCGTCACCCGGAGCGGCGCGGCGCCACCCCTGCGCGACGGCGGCGGCGGCGGCGGTCGCGGTCAGCGTTCCACCGAAGGAGTCCGGAGCCACCACCACGCGCACCTGCTGCACCGTATCGCCCGTAGGGTGTGGCTGTGAGGTCGTCGATGTGAGGTTGTCCCTGTGAGGTTCCTGCGCCGTTCCGAGCCGACGACCGTCGGTGCCGATTCCGCTGACACGTCGGAGTCGCAGGGATCGGCCGACTCCACCCGCACCGCGGGAAAGGGCCGCCCCACGCCCAAGCGCCGGGAGGCCGAGGCCAAGCGCCGCGGCCCGGCCCCGCCCCCGCCGCGCACCCAGCGCGAGGCGTCCAAACTGGCGCGCGCCAACCGTCCCGCCCCCGCCGAGCGCCGTCGCGCCGCCGCCGAACGCCGCGAGGGCATGGCGGCCGGAGACGACAAGTTCCTGATGCCGCGCGACCGCGGCCCGATGAAGGCCTACGTCCGCGACGTCGTGGACTCCCGGCCCCACATCATGGGGCTGTTCATGCCGCTCGCGGTGGTGGTGCTGATCTCGGTGCTGATCCCGTTCCCGGCGATCCAGCAGTACCTGAGCCTGTTCAGCCTGATCGCGCTCGCCACGATGATCGTCGAGGGCACCCTGCTCGGGTACTCGACGACGCGGAAGGCACGCGCCCGCTTCCCCGAGGCCACGGTCAACGCGCTCGGGACGGGCTGGTACGCGTTCACGCGCGCGAGCCAGCTGCGCCGGCTGCGGATCCCGAAGCCGCGGGTGGCGCGGGGAGCCAACCCCTAGGAAGGTTCCGGGCCCTCGTGCAGGCTCATCGGGCCGTAGACCTCGGTGTCTCCGTCGAGCAGCACCACGGCGTCGACGCCGCCGGCGCGCAGCTCCTCCCAGGCTCCGCCGAACCACGCCTCGGCCTCCGGCCGGTCGGCGAACTCCTCGTCGGGCCCGTCGACGACCGTGCCCGCCGCGTCCTCGTACCTCCATCGGAAAGCCACGGCCGGAACGTTAGCGTGCGTGGGTGACTCGCACCCTCGTGCTCGGCGGCACCCGGTCAGGCAAGTCGCGCTTCGCGGAGGAACTCCTGTCCGCCGGCGCGCCCGTCCGCTACATCGCCACGGCCCGCGCCGACCCGGAGGACACGGAGTGGGCGGCCCGGATCGACGTGCACCGCGCACGTCGTCCCGCCGGCTGGACGACGGTCGAGACGACCGAGGTCGCGGGCCCGATCCGCGCCGCCGGACACCCCCTGCTGGTCGACGACCTCGCGACCTGGCTCACCGGCGTGCTGGACGACACCGCGGCGTGGGACGCGCCCGCCGTCCCGCCCGCCGTCTTCCGGCAGGTGTTCGAGCTGGTGGAGTCGGTGGCCACGACCTCGGGACGGGTCGTGCTGGTCTCGGCGGAGGTCGGGCTGGGCGTGGTGCCCCCGACCCGCGCCGGGCGCCTGTTCCGTGACGAGCTGGGCGCCTTGAACGCCGCCCTCGCCGCGGTCTGCGACGAGGTCGTCCTCCTGGTGGCGGGCCTGCCCCTGCGCCTGAAATGACCCGCCGCCTGAAGCGAGTGGGAGGTGATCGGCCGCGGCGATCGCCTTCGGCTCGCGCGCCCCTATCGGTGCACTGCTCCCGTTCGAACGGGAGCAACAGACGCAGAAGGGGGGCGCGGCCGCGTCACGGGGTGGCAGTTCCGCAACGTCGCTCGGCTTGATGTCGAGCAGCTCGCCGACGTACTTGGATCCCGTGACGGGTGGGGGTGCTCTCCGGAGCGCAGGAGGTGGCGCTGTAGGAAGGCCCCGTGGATCTCCCCGTCGTCACCGCACCGGACGCCGACGCCCGACGCGCCGCCGTCGCCCGGTACGCCGAGCTGGCCGTGCCGACCGGGTCGCTCGGGCGCCTCGCCGAGCTGGGGGTCTGGCTCGCCGCCGTTCAGGGCACCTGTCCGCCGCGCCCGCCTGCGCGGCCGAGAGTGGTCATCGTGGCCGGTGACCACGGCATCGCCGCGGCGGGTGTCTCCGCCCACCCCGCCGGGGCGACGGTCCGGCAGGTGGTGACCGTGCGTGACAACACCGCGCCCGTCACGGTGTTGGCGCCGGTGTCCGGGGCGTCGGTGCGGCTCGTGGACGTGGCACTGCAACACGGCGATTCGTCCCAACACGGCGATTCGTCCCAACACGGCGATTCGTCCCAACACGGCGATTCGTCCCAACACGGCGATTCGTCCCAACACGGCAGTGCGTCCCAACACGGCGGCGCGCACGGCGGCGAGGAGGGACCGGCGGATCGGTACCGGATACGGCGAGGCAGCGGCCGCATCGACCGCGAGGACGCGCTCACCGACTCCGAGACCGAGCACGCCTTCGCCGTCGGACGGGCGCTGGCCGACGAGGAGGTGGACGCGGGCGCCGACCTGCTGATGCCCGCCTCCCTGGGCATCGGCGCGACCACGCCGGCGTCGGTGCTGATCGCGGCCCTGACCGGTGCCGAACCGGTGGCCGTCATCGGGCGGGGCAGCGGCATCGACGACCACGGGTGGATGCGCAAGGCCGCCGCCGTGCGCGACGCCCTGCGCCGCGCTCGGCCCCACGTCCGCGAGCCGCTCGCCCTGCTCCGCGTGGCCGGCGGGGCGGACCTGGCCGTGCTCGCCGGATTCTGCGCGCAGGCAGCGGTGCGGCGCACGCCCGTGCTGCTCGACGGCATCGTCGTCGGTGCGGCGGCGCTGGTCGCCGACGAGCTGGCCCCGGGGGCGCGCGCCTGGTGGCTCGTCGCGCAGCGCTCCCCCGAGCCCGCGATGGCCCTGGTCTGCGGACACCTGGGCCTGCCGCCGCTGCTGGACCTCGGCATCCACCTCGGTGACGGCACCGGGGCCACGGCGGTGGTCCCGCTGCTGCAGATGGCGGCCCGGTTGCTCGCCGAGACCGCGACGGCGGCGGACGTCGAACCCGTGTGAGAGGTCTGGTGCTCGCGGTGAGCTGGCTCACCGTCCTCCCGGTCCACACCGGCGCTCCCTCCGCCGCGGTGGCGGCCGCCGCGATCCGCTGGGCACCCGTCATCGGGGCCGCGCTCGGTGCCGCGGCCGGCGGGGTGCTGCTCGGACTCACCGCACTGGGCGTCGCACCGCTGGTCGCGGGCCTGCTCACGGTCGGCTTCCTGGCGCTGGCCACCCGGGGCATGCACCTCGACGGCCTGGCCGACACCGCCGACGGCCTGGGTTGCTACGGACCACCGGAGCGGGCGCTCGCCGTCATGCGCGACGGTGGCGCGGGCCCGTTCGCGGTGGTCGCATTGGTGGTGGCGCTCGGTGCGCAGGCCGCGGCGCTGGCCGAACTCGCCCCCCACGGCTGGGCCGCGATCGGCGCACTGGCCCTGGCCTGCGCCGCGGGTCGCGCCGGCTTCGCCTGGGTCGCGCGCCGAGGTGTCGCCGCCGCCCGCCCCGGCGGTCTCGGCGCGACGGTCGCCGGCTCCCAGCCCTGGTGGGTGGCACCGGCCTGGTGGGTGGCCCTGGCGTCGGCCGGCGTCGCGGCCGCCGGGCCACGGGGCGCCGTCGCGGTCGCCCTGGGCGCCCTGCTGGTGGCAGCCCTGTCCCGGCACACGGCCCGCCGTTTCGCGGGCATGACCGGAGACGTACTGGGTGCGGCGAGCGAGCTGGCGACGACCGCAGCACTGGTCGCACTGGCAACCTGACCCGCTCCACCCACCCCCCGTCCCCCCCACCTGCGCGAACGGCACTCTCGCGCGGTAGGCCCGCCCGAACGGGCCACTCGCGCGGGCGGAGGGGTGCGGGCGGGGGCGGGGCGGGTCAGGGGACCAGGGTGCGCATCCAGCTGTGGGTGTCGGGGGCCGTGCCGCGCTGGATCTGCGTCAGCAGTGTTCGCAGGCGTTGCGTCACCTCGCCCGGCTCCCCGCCGGCGACGGCCACCGAGCCCTCGCTGTGCTTCACCCGCGCGACGGGTGTGATCACCGCGGCCGTCCCGCAGGCGAAGACCTCGGTGATCGCCCCGGACGCGCAGCCCTCGAGCCATTCCCGGGCGGAGATGCGCCGTTCGGTGACCTGGCAGCCCAGCTCCTTGGCCAGCACGAGCAGCGACTCGCGGGTGATGCCGGGGAGGATGCTGCCGGACAGTTCGGGTGTGACGACCTCGACGGACTCACCCGAGCCGAACACGTAGAACAGGTTCATCCCGCCCATCTCCTCGACCCAGGTCCGCTCCACGGCGTCGAGGTAGGCGACCTGCGCGCAACCGCGCTCGACGGCCTGGGCCTGGGGCAGCAGCGACGCCGCGTAGTTGCCGCCGCACTTCGCCGCGCCGGTGCCGCCCGGCGCGGCGCGGGTGTAGTCGGTGCACAGCCACACGTCGACGGGCTTGATCCCGCCCGGGAAGTACGCGCCGGCGGGCGAGGCGATGAGGACGTAGGTGTACTCCGCCGAGGGCCGCACCCCCAGCCCGACCTCTGTGGCGATCATGAACGGGCGCAGGTAGACGGACTCCTCGCCCCCGGCCGGTGGCACCCATTCCCGGTCGGCCGCGAGCAGCTCGCTCAGCGAGGCGAGGAACAGCTCGTCGGGTAGCTCCGCCATCGCCAGCCGCGACGCCGAGGTGCGGAACCGGGCCGCGTTCGCGTCGGGGCGAAACGATGCCACGGAGCCGTCGAGCTGCCGGTAGGCCTTGAGCCCTTCGAAGATCTCCTGCCCGTAGTGCAGCACCATCGACGCCGGGTCGAGCTGCAGCGGCCCGTACGGCTTCACCACCGCGTCGTGCCAGCCCCGGTCCGCGGTCCACGTGATCGTGACCATGTGGTCGGTGAAGTGCCGGCCGAACCCGGGGTCGGCGACGATCTCCGCGCGCCGGGCGGCGGCCGTCGGCGCGGGGTGGGGGATGCGGGTGAACTGCGCGCTCATGGTGCGACGGTACTGGGCGGAGCAACATACTGGGCGGGCAAACAGTCGGAAGTCCGAGCGTCACCGCACGTGCGACTCCACGAACGGTGGCTTGACGACGGTGCACTCCAGCGGGCGGCCCCGGACGTCGACGGTCACGGTGTCGTCGGGCCCGACCCCGGACGCGGTGTCGATCAGCGCGAGCGCGATGCCGGCCCGGAGCGTCGGCGAGAACGTGCCGGACGTCGTCAGGCCGACCCGTTCCCCGCCCACCAGGACGGCCATGCCTGCGCGGGGCACTCCCCGGCCGGTGGCCCGCAGCCCGCGCAGCCGCCTCGCGGGGCCCGCCTTCCCGGGGCCCGCCTTCTCGGCGAGCAGCGCATCGCGTCCCCAGAACTCCGGCTTGGTCCAGCCCACGGCCCAGCCGCTGCCGGCCTGGACGGGCGAGATGTCGATCGAGAGATCCTGGCCGTGCAGCGGGTAGCCCATCTCCGTGCGCAGCGTGTCACGCGCGCCGAGCCCGGCCGCGCGGCCGCCGAGCGGGGCCGCCGCGGCCAGCAGCGCGTCCCAGATCCGGGGCGCGTCCGTGGCGGCGACGAGCAGCTCGAAGCCGCGCTCACCCGTGTAGCCGGTGCGGCACACGCGGATCTGCGCGACGTCGGCGAAGGCCATGTAGTCCAGGGCCGGGATGCTCCCGAGCACGGCGTCGACGACGTCGAGCGAGCGAGGGCCCTGCACGGCGAGCACGGCCAGGTCCCGATGCCGGTCGGTGACGGAGACGCCGTCGGGTGCCGCGTCCCGCAGCAGCTGCCCGACCCGCGCGGCGTTGGCGGCGTTCGGCACGGCCAGCACGTCGTCCGAGCCCGCGAGATAGACGATGATGTCGTCGACGACGCCGCCCTCGGGCGTGCAGCACAGCGTGTACTGGGCGTGCCCGGGCTTGATCATGTCCAGGTCCGCCGACAGGCACCGGTTCACGAACCCGGCAGCGCCCGGACCGGTGATCGCGAGCTTGCCGAGGTGGCTGACGTCGAAGATCCCGACTGCCTCGCGCACGGCCGTGTGCTCGGCGACGGTGCCGTCCGGGTAGGAGATCGGCATCGCCCAGCCACCGAACGCGCCGAGGGTGGCTCCGAGCGCGGTGTGCCGGGCGTGCAGCGGGCTGGTCAGGAGATCGTCCACACCCCGGACCCTACTGATGGCCCGCTAGGGCTGTGGCCGGCCCAGCACCGTGCACGCCGTCCAGCCGACCAGCAGCGCGCCGGCGGTGACGAGCACCTGCGTGACCGGCAGCAGCACCGCGAGCCCGACGCAGAGCACCAGGCCGAGCACCGCGATCCACCTCGGCCAGCGTCGCTGGGCCACGGGCAACCGCAGCGCCGCGACGTTGATCACCGCGTAGTAGACGAGCACGGAACAGGCCGACAGCGCGATCGCGGCGGCGGGGCCGACGAAGAAGGCCACGCCGATCGCCACGATCCCGCCCGCGACATCGGCCCGCCACGGCGTCCCTCTGGGCCCGATGGCCGCCAGTCCCTCGGGCAGCTCGCCGCGCCGCGCCATCGCCAGCGACGTGCGGCTGACCCCGACGAGTACCGACAGCAGTGCCGAGCCCGCGGCGACGGCCGCGCCGATGCGGACCAGGACCCCCAGTGCCGGCGCCTGCCCGGCGTCGACGAGTGCGACGAGCGGGGACGCCTCGAGTGCGAGCCGGTCCGGTCCGAGCCCGACCAGCAACGCCGCCGCGACGAGCAGATAGGTGACGAGTGCGATGCCCAGCGCGAGGGCGATGGCCCGGCTCAGGGTGCGGGAGGGATCGCGGACCTCCTCGCCGAGCGTGGCGATCCGGGCGTACCCGGCGAACGCGAAGAACACCAGCCCGGCCGCGGACACCACGCCGAACACGCCGCCCCGGACCGTGAGGCCGAGCGGGGGCGCGGCCGCGGAGGCGACCTCGACACCGCCCGCGCCGAGGAGTCCGGTGACCACGACGACCAGCAGCACCGCGAGCGTGCCACCCACCAGTGCGTACGCACCACGGGCCGTCCACCGCACACCGGAGATGTTCACGGCGGTGACGGCGACGATCACGAGGATCGCGGCGGGCAGGGGTGCCGACGGCAGCACGTACCCACCGAACACACCCGCCGCGGCCGCCGCGGAGGCCGTCTTCCCGACCAGGAACGCGACGCCCGCGAGCCGGCCGGCACCCGGTGAGAGCCGTTCGCGGCCGTAGACGTAGCCCCCGCCGCTCTCCGGATGGGCGACGGCAAGGTCGGCCGTGGAGGCCGCGTTGCAGGCCGCGACGATCCCGGCGAGCACGACCGCGGCCAGCAGCCACGACCCGGCGGCTGCCGCGGCCGGGCCCCACACGGCGAAGACGCCGGTGCCGAGCATCGCCGCCAGGCCCAGTACGACCGCGTCGGATGTACCGAGCCGTCGCTCGACGCTGGAGGACACGGCATCCACCCTTGCACCCGGGCCTGCCTGATCCGGGTGCGCACCGGTGTCATTAACATCTCGAAGCGGTCTCGCCCCGGGACATATCGGGAGTCCCGATGAGTCCCGATGTGTCCCGGGGCATCTCGACATCGAGAGGAACGACGTGGTCCCCACCGAACTGCACCTGGCTTCCGGCTCACCCGCCACCGCCGAGGTGGACGCCGTGGTGGTCGGGCTGCTGCCCGCCACCGACGGCGACGGGCCGCCCCGCCTCGCCACCGGCGCGGACGAGCTGGACGCGGCGTTCGAGGGCGGGCTGGTCGCGTTGCTCGCCGTCACCGGCGCCACCGGCAAGGCCGACGAGGTCGTGAAGGTCGCCACCCGCGGTGCGGTCACCGCGCCGCTGCTGGTGGCCGTCGGGCTGGGGAAGCCCGGTACGGACGGCATCCCGCGTGCCGACCAGGTGCGGCGGGCCTCGGGGGCCGCCGCCCGTGCGCTCGCGGGCACCGCGCACGCCGTGAGCACGCTGGGCCGGATCGACCTCGCGGCCGCCGCCGAGGGCACCCTGCTGGGCGCCTACACGTTCACGTCCTACCGGTCGAACGGCCACGGACGGAAGCCCGTCGCACGCGTCGACCTCCTGGGCGGCGACGCCGACGCCGAGGCGACGCTCAGGACGGCCGCGGCCGTCGGGAACGCGGTACGGACGGCCCGGGACCTGGTCAACACCCCGCCCAACGACCTGTTCCCCGAGTCGTTCGCGGCGCGGGCGCGGGAGCTCGCCGAGGCCGCGGGCGTCGAGGTCGAGGTGCTCGACGAGGCCGCGCTGGCCGCGGGCGGTTTCGGGGGTGTGCTCGGGGTCGGGCAGGGCTCGTCGCGCAAGCCGCGGCTCCTGCGGCTGACCTGGGCGGGCGGCGCCCGGGCGGGTGCGCAGGCGGACGGGCACGCGGCGCTGCCGAAGGTCGCGCTCGTCGGCAAGGGCATCACGTTCGACACCGGCGGCATCTCGATCAAGCCCGCCGCGAACATGGACCACATGACCTCCGACATGGGAGGCGCCGCGGCCGTCATCGCGACGACGGTGCTGGCCGCCCGGCTGGGACTGCCGGTCGCGATCACCGCGACCGTGCCGATGGCGGAGAACATGCCCTCCGACACCGCCTACCGGCCCGGCGACGTGCTGCGCATGTACGGCGGCAGGACCGTCGAGGTGCTCAACACCGACGCCGAGGGCCGGCTGATACTGGCCGACGCGATCGTCCGCGCGGCCGAGGACTCCCCCGACTACCTGATCGAGACCTCGACGCTGACAGGGGCCCAACAGGTGGCGCTCGGGATGCGCACGATGGGCGTCATGGGCACCGACGACTTCCGCGACCGGGTCGCCGCGCACGCCCGCGCCACCGGTGAGGACGGCTGGGCCATGCCGCTGCCCGAGCACATGCGCTCCGAGCTCGACTCCCGCGTCGCCGACCTCGCCAACGTCACCGGCGCCCGCTGGGGCGGCATGCTCGTGGCCGGCACGTTCCTGCGCGAGTTCGTGCCCGACGGCCTCCCGTGGGCCCACCTCGACATCGCCGGCCCGTCCTTCCACTCCGGCGGTCCCTACGGCTACACCGCGAAGGGCGGTACCGGCGTCCCGGTCCGCACCCTCTGGTCGGTGCTCACCGACATCGCCGAGAACGGCTGACGCGGAGGTCGACGGTACGCTCGGAGCTGTCGTCGACCACCCGCCCGCGGCGCGGGGTCAGGTCGCGGGCGTCACCGATCGAGGTCCCGACGCCGGTCGCGCTCGCGCAGGATCTTCTGGCGGGCGTCGTGGTCGCGCATCCGCTGCGGGTAGCCCACGAGCTGCACGTCGTAGACCGGGATCTTGAGCGAGCGGGCGAGCTTGCGCGCTCCGTCGGGGCCGGGGACGCGCCGCCGCGTCCACTCCCCGTCCGCCGCGACGAGCAGCATCGTCGTCCCGGTCACCGTCGTGCGCGGCTCGACGAACGCCTCGACTCCCCGGTGGGCACCCGCCCATGTCCGCAGGTGCTTCTCGTCCTCGCCGTCGGCGTCCCGGACCGTGCCGGGTCGCCTTCTGCGCAGCTTGTCCAGTAGGCCCACCGTGACCCACCTCCGTCCTGTTCCCGCCAACGCACGGCGACGCCCATTCTCTCCCGGCCGGGGCCAGGCCCCACATGTGCCCTCAACTGGTGACAAGATGGATCCGGCGGCGTGCCGTGCCGCATGACGAAGACGATTCGTGAGGGAGTCATCCGTGCCCGATCACAACGCGGACCTGGTCGTACTCGGCGGCGGATCGGGCGGCTACGCCTGTGCGCTGCGAGCGGCGGAGCTGGGGATGTCCGTCGTGCTGATCGAGAAGGACAAGCTCGGCGGCACCTGCCTGCACTACGGCTGCATCCCCACCAAGGCGCTGCTGCACGCCGCCGACGTGGCCGACGCCGCGCGTGACGGCGACAAGATCGGCGTCAAGAGCTCGCTGGCCGGCATCGACATGGCCGGGGTGAACTCCTACAAGGACGGCGTCATCGCGCGGCTCTACAAGGGACTGCAGGGGCTGATCAAGTCCCGCGAGATCACCGTGGTCGAGGGCACCGGGCGGTTCGAGGGCCCGAACGCCGTGGTCGTCACCACCTCCGACGGATCGAGCGAGCGCTACGTCGGCACGAAGGTCGTGCTCGCCACCGGCAGCTACTCCAGGACGCTGCCCGGCCTCGACATCGGCGGCCGCATCATCAGCAGCTACGAGGCCATCCACCTCGACGACGTCCCGAAGCGGATCGTGATCCTCGGCGGCGGTGTGATCGGCGTCGAGTTCGCGTCGGTGTTCCGCAGCTTCGGCTCCGAGGTCACGATCGTCGAGGCGCTGCCGCGGCTGGTCCCCAGCGAGGACGAGTTCGCCTCCAAGCTGCTCGAACGCGCCTTCCGCCGCCGTAAGATCACCTTCAAGACCGGCGTGCGGTTCACCGGCGCCAAGCAGAGCGACGACTCCGTGACCGTCTCGTTGGAGTCCGGCGAGGAGATCGAGGCCGACCTGCTGCTCGTCGCCGTCGGCCGGGGCCCCAACACCGCCGAGACCGGCTTCGCCGAAGCAGGCGTGGAGATGGAGCGCGGTTTCGTCCTCGCCGACGAGCGGCTGCGCACGAACCTGCTCGGCGTCTACGCCCTCGGTGACATCGTCCCCGGCCTGCAACTGGCCCACCGGGGCTTCGCACAGGGCATCTTCGTCGCCGAGGAGATCGCGGGGCTCAACCCGCCGGTCATCGACGAGACCGGCATCCCGCGCGTCACCTACTGCGAGCCCGAGGTCGCCTCCGTCGGGCTCTCCGAGGAGCAGGCGCGCGAGAAGTACGGCGAGATCCAGACCCTGACCTACGACCTCGGCGGGAACGGCAAGAGCCAGATCCTGCAGACGCAGGGCGCGATCAAGTTGATCAAGTCGGGTGCACAGGGCACCGCGGGGCCCGTCGTCGGCATCCACATGGTCGGCGCCCGTGTCGGCGAGCTCATCGGCGAGGCCCAGCTGGTCTACAACTGGGACGCGCAGGCCGAGGACGTCGCCGCGCTCGTCCACGCACACCCCACCCAGAGCGAGGCGTTCGGCGAGGCGCACCTCGCGCTGGCCGGCAAGCCGCTGCACAGCCACAGCTGATCCGGCGCAGTCCCGAACCTCGATCCCGCGTAGTCAGAGGAGCTCGACCCGACATGGCCTTCTCCGTCCAGATGCCCGCCCTCGGTGAGAGTGTCACCGAGGGCACCGTCACCCGGTGGCTCAAGCAGGAGGGCGACCGGGTCGAGGTCGACGAACCCCTGCTCGAGGTCTCCACCGACAAGGTCGACACCGAGATCCCCTCCCCCGCCTCCGGCGTGCTGCAGCGCATCGTCGCCGGCGAGGACGAGACGGTCGAGGTGGGTGGCGAGCTCGCCGTGATCGGTGACGGGACCGAGTCGGGTGGGCAGGCCCCGGCCGCGCACGCCCCCAAGGCGGAGGCCCCCGCCGATGCCGCACCCGCAGCCGGGCCCGGCGGAGCCGGGTCCGGCGGAGCCGAGCCGATGGCCGCCGAGGCGAAGGCCTCCGGGCCCAACACGGACGACGAACCGGCTGCAGCACCCCGGGCAGCCGCGCAACCAACCGCCTCGGGCACCGCCGTCACCATGCCGGAGCTGGGCGAGAGCGTCACCGAAGGCACCGTCACGCGCTGGCTCAAGCAGGTCGGCGACGCCGTCGCGGTCGACGAGCCACTGCTCGAGGTCTCCACCGACAAGGTCGACACCGAGATCCCCTCGCCGGTCGCCGGCACGCTTCTGGAGATCACCGCGCCCGAGGACGAGACCGTCGCCGTCGGCGGCCGGCTCGCCATGATCGGCGACGCCGTGGCCGACGCCGCCCCCGCACCGCAGGAGTCCGCGACTGCTCCCGCCGCACCGCCGGCCGACACCGACACGCCCTCGCAGCCGACAGCCGAGCAGCCCTCCGCCAACGGGCGGGCGGAGCCGCACGCCGGCGCCGAGGAGACGGAACGCGGTGAGACGGAACGCGACGAGCCGGAACGCGACGAGCCGGAACGCGACGAGCCGGAACGCGGTGACGCGGGCAGTGGCGTCCCCACCGGCGCGCCGTACGTCACGCCGCTGGTGCGCAGGCTGGCCGTGGAGAACGACGTGGACCTCTCGACCCTCACCGGCTCCGGTGTCGGTGGTCGGATCCGCAAGCAGGACGTCCTGGCGGCGGCCGAGGCGAAGGCGCCGCGACCCGCGTCCGCCGCGCCCGCTCCGGCGGGTACCGCGCCGTCCGCCCCGAAGGCCCCCGCCAAGCCTGCGCCGGGAGCACCCCGGCTGGGCACGACGGTGAAGATGCCGCGCCTGCGCCAGGTGATCGCACAGCGCATGAGCGAGTCGCTGCGGGTGTCCGCGCAGCTCACCACCGTGCAGGAGGTGGACGTCACCCGCGTCGCGCACCTCCGGGCCCGGGCGAAGGTCGAGTTCGAACGGCGCGAGGGTGTCAAGCTGACGTACCTGCCGTTCTTCGTCAAGGCCACGATCGAGGCGCTCAAGGCGTTCCCGCAGGTCAACGCGTCGATCGACGAGGAGAGCAGGGAGGTGACCTACCACGGCACCGTACATCTCGCCGTCGCGGTGGACACGCCTCGCGGGCTCCTCGTCCCGGTGATCAGGGGAGCCGAGGACCTCAACATCGCAGGCATCGCGCGCCGGATCGCCGACGTCGCGGCCCGCACGCGGGACAACAAGATCAGCCCGGACGAGCTCTCGGGTGGCACGTTCACGATCACCAACATCGGCAGCGCCGGCGCGTTGTTCGACACGCCGATCATCAACCAGCCGCAGGTCGGGATCCTCGGCACCGGAGTGATCACGAAGCGGCCCGTCGTGGTCACCGGGCCCGACGGCGACGATGTCATCGCCGTCCGCTCGATGTGCTTCCTGCCGCTGACCTACGACCACCGTCTGGTCGACGGCGCCGACGCGGGCCGGTTCCTCAGCGCGATCAAGGCCCGCCTCGAGGAAGGTGCGTTCGAAGCCGACCTCGGTCTGTGAGGCCGCCCGCGGTCCCGCGCATCGGCGGGCCGCGGGCGCGGACGCCGGCGGTGTGCCGCCGGTGAGCCGAGGGACGACACGGCTTCGAGGCTCTGCTCGTCGACCATGCCGCGGTAAGGCCGGTCGGTCCGCAGCAGCGTGGTGTGGGTACCGATGTTGCGCACCCGGCCGTTCTCCATCAGCACGATCTGGTCCGCGTCGACGACCGTGGACAACCCGTGGGCGACGATCACGACGGCGGCTCGGGTGCCCATGTGGGCGACCACCCTCCGTATGGACGACTCGTTCGCGGCGTCGAGCTGGGAGGTCGCCTCGTGGAGCAGCAGCACGGTGGGCCGTCGCAGGAGGGCGCACGCGATGGCGATGCGCTGCCGTTCACCGCCCGAGAACGTCTCCCCGCGGTGCCCCACCTCGGCGTCCAGGTCGGCGACGGAGCGGAAGCGCGATTCGAGCGACGCAGCGCATCGAGCGCCGTCAGGTCATCGACGTCCCTGACCCCGTAGGTCAGGTTCTCCCGCAACGAGCCGACCTGTACCGGGGTCTCCTGCTCGACGAGGGCCACGACGTGGCACAGCTTCCCGAGGTCCCATTCGGTCAGGTCCCGCCCCGCCACCGCCACCGTGCCGGAGTCGAGCGGGGACAGCCCCTCGACGAGCTTGAGCACGCTGGACTTGCCCGATCCCGACGGACCCACGATGGCCGTCACCCCCGTGCGGCGGGGTATCCGAGCGAGAAGTGCGACACGGCGGACACCGGCGAACCGCGATAGCTGAAGGTGACGTCGACGAACTCGACCGCCGTCGTCCAGTCGACGGCGGCGTGGCTCCCCCGCCCGCCCGGGGCACGGTCGAGGACGGGTGCGGGCTCCCCGATGGCGTCCTCGGGGTCACCGACGGTGCCGGACGGGGCCTCGCGCTCCATCCGGTCCACCTCCGCGGATCCGTTCGAGTGCGGCCCGGCCCGCGCCCAGGCCGAGGAGCTGGTGCAGCGATCCGGCGCCGAGCCCGTGCTCGCCATTCCCGCGCCCCGTGCGTCACCCCCCGTGCTCGATCCGGTGCGGATCGACCCGCCGAGCTGGGCGAGCAGCGAGCTGGGCACGCTGACCCGCGCGCTGCCACAGGCGCACGCCGCGGGCCTGGGGTGCCGGGCCGTGCAACTCGCCGGACCGCCGGCCCGGCTGCTCGACCTGGGCGGTGACGTGGCCGCGGACGCCGCCCGCACCGTCACGGTGAGCAGCCGTCCACGGGGCGTGAGCACCGCGTTCCCTCCAGCCCCACCCGAGTCGCGCGGCCGGACCGCGTCGGCAAGGATCACGCCGTGCGCGTCGTCATCGCCGGTTCGTCCGGTCTGATCGGAACCGCCCTCGTCGCCCATCTGCGGGAGGCGGGGCACGACGTCCTGCGGCTCGTCCGCAGGTCGCCGGCAGCCCCGGACGAGCGTGGGTGGGACCCGCCGGCGGGGCGCGTGGAGGACGGGACGTTCGACGGTGTCGACGCGGTGATCAACCTCAACGGTGTCGGCATCGCCGACCGCCCGTGGAGCGGCGCCCGCAAGCAGCTGGTCCGCGACAGCCGCAACGTGCCGACGGAGGTGCTGGCCGCGGCCGTCGCCGATCACCGGGTGCCGGCGTTCCTCTCCGGATCGGCAGTGGGGTACTACGGCGACACGGGTGGCCGCGCGGTCGACGAGTCGGGGCCGGCGGGACGAGGTTTCCTCGCCGACGTGTGCCGCGACTGGGAAGCCGCCACACAGAAGGCGCACGACGCCGGTGCCCGGGTGGTGCTGCTGCGGACCGGCCTCGTGCTCTCCCCCGCGGGTGGCCTGCTGGGCAAACTGCGGCCGTTGTTCTCGCTGTTCCTGGGGGGTCGGCTGGGGTCGGGGCAGCAGTACATGCCGTGGATCTCCCTCGACGACGAGGTGGGTGCGATCCGTTTCGCGCTGGAGAACCGGGAGGTCACCGGCCCGGTGAACCTCACGGGGCCGACCCCCGTCACGAACGCGGACTTCACGAAAGCCCTCGCGGCGGCGGTGGGGCGCCCGACGTCGATCCCCGTTCCCGCCTTCGCGATCCGAACCGCACTCGGCTCCATGGGCGAGGAGGTGCTGCTCCACGGCCAGCGTGCCGTCCCGGCGAAGCTGCAGGCCGCCGGGTACCAGTTCCGCCACCACGCCCTCGGCGAGGCCCTGTCGGCGGCCGTCGACCGGTGATCGGCGTGCCGGTGCACGATGTCGTCGTCGTCGGGGCGGGTCTCAGCGGGCTCCGCGCGACCCGGCTGCTGTGCCGCCGGGGCCTCGACGTCGTGCTGCTGGACGGGGCCGACCGGCCGGGCGGGCGGATGGTCACCGACCTCGTCGACGGGTTCCGTTGCGACCGCGGGTTCCAGGTGCTCAACACGTCCTATCCCGCGTTGCGTGCCACCGCCGACATGCACGCGCTCGCCCTGCGCCCGTTCGAGCCGGGCGCGGCGATCCGGGGCGCCGACGGGGCGCTGCACACCTTCGCCAACCCGTTCCGGCGCCCGTCGCTGGCCTGGGCCACGGCCACGGACGGCCTGCTGCCGCCCGTCGACAAGGCCAAGCTCGTGGCGTGGACCGCGCGAGTGCTGGCCACGCCACCCTCCCGCACCGCACGGGGGATCGACCGTTCGGCCGCCCAGGACCTCGCCGCGGCCGGGCTCGACGGGGCGGTCGTGGAGCGCTTCCTGCGCCCGTTCCTGTCCGGGGTGCTCGGCGAGTCCGCGCTCTCGACGTCCGCGGCGTTCGTGCGACTGCTGTGGCGCAGCTTCGCGCTCGGCACGATCGGCGTGCCCGACGCCGGGATGGGCGCGTTCCCGGCGCAGCTCGCGGCCGGGCTGCCCGACGGGGTGCTGCGGCTGGGCCGGCGGGTGTCGGCCGTGCGGGGTCACACGGTCCTGACCGACGACGGGCCGCTCGAAGCGCGCGCCGTCGTGGTGGCCACCGACGCCGTCACGGCCGGTGCGCTGCTCCCCGGCCTCGACGTGCCGCCGATGCATGCCCTGACCACCTGGTACCACCTGCCGCCCGTCGCGCCGGCGTCGACGACACTGCTGCACCTGGACGCGACCGGCGGGCCGATCGCCAACACCGCGGTGCTGACCGCCGCGGCGCCGAGCTACTCCCCCGACGGCCGGGCGCTCGTGTCCTCCACGCACCTCGGCCCGGCCGACCGGGTCGGTGAGGTCACGATGCGGCGCGAGCTGGCCCGCCTGTACGGCGTCCCCACCGACGACTGGGCGCACCTGCACACCGCCGAGGTTGTGCGGGCGCTGCCGTCGTTCCGCGCCGGACACCCGGTGCGCAGACCCGTCGAACTCGCGGACGGCATCTTCGTGGCGGGCGACCACCGCGACACCCCGTCGACGCAGGGCGCGCTGGTCAGCGGCCGCCGCGCCGCCTCCGCCGTCGCCACCGCCCTGGGCGCCCCCTGACAGCGAGTCGGGGCCCCCATGCGCGCGAGTCGGGGCCCCCATGCGCGCGAGTCGGGGCCCGCATGCGCGCGAGTCGGGGCCCGCATGCGCGCGAGTCGGGGCCCGCATGCGCGCGAGTCGGGGCCCGCGTGCGTCAGGGTTCGGCCGGGCGT
>Ga0209591_10000777_pt1 | contig 40839 bp, 39 predicted proteins | sample MAT01_FD_187207 | JGI IMG/M metagenome (GOLD analysis project Ga0209591, IMG submission 187207) | Freshwater microbial communities from Lake Fryxell liftoff mats and glacier meltwater in Antarctica - MAT-01 (SPAdes) (version 2) | ecosystem: Environmental > Aquatic > Freshwater > Ice > Liftoff... | reverse complement strand
ATGACGGCGACGGCAACCTTGGCTAGTACCGCGACGCCTGTCGCTGCCATGGCAGCTCCCACAGGGAGGAAGTGCTGCCATGGTCAGCCGCGCAATCTGTTGGAGTGCTGCCACCGCCAGCCATGCCATCTGTGGGAGTGCTGCCATCGGCAGCCATGCCTTCTGTGGGAGCCGGCATGACGGCGACGGCAACCTTGGCTACTGCCGCGACTCCTGTCGCTGCCATGGCAGCTCCCACAGGGAGGAAGTGCTGCCATGGCCGGCCATGCAATCTGTTGGAGTGCTGCCACCGCCAGCCATGCCATCTGTGGGAGTGCTGCCATCGGCAGCCATTCAATCCGTGGGGGCCGGCATGACGGCGACGGCAACCTTGGCTAGTACCGCGACTGCTGTCGCTGCCATGGCAGCTCCCACAGGGAGGAAGTGCTGCCATGGCCAGCCATGCAATCTGTTGGAGTGCTGCCACCGCCAGCCATGCCATCTGTGGGAGTGCTGCCATCGCCAGCCATGCCATCTGTGGGAGCCGGCATGACGGCGAGGGCAACCTTGGCTAGTGCCGCGACTGCTGTCGCTGCCATGGCAGCTCCCACAGGGAGGAAGTGCTGCCATGGTCAGCCGTGCCATCTGTGGGAGTGCTGCCATGGCCAGCCATGCAATTTGTGGGAGTGCTGCCATCGGCAGCCATGCAATCTGTGGGAGCCGGCATGACGGCGACTGCCACCTTGGCTACTGCCGCGACTCCTGTCGCTGCCATGGCAGCTCCCACAGGGAGGAAGTGTTGCCATGGTCAGCCGCGCAATCTGTTGGATTGCTGCCATGGCCAGCCATGCCATCTGTGGGAGCCGGCATGACGGCGAGGGCAACCTTGGCTAGTGCGGCGACTCCTGTCGCTGCCATGGCAGCTCCCACAGGGAGTAGGGGTTGCCGTTGCCGCCATGGCAGCTCCCACAGCGTCGAACGGCAACATCGGGCGCGGAGGACTCAGCTGCCGGCGATGCCGGCCAGGCGCGCGGCGAGCACGTCGAGGCGCAGATCGGCGCCCGCTCCGGGCGACACGCGCGCAGCCAGGCTCGCCTCGGGCGTGCGCTGATCGAGCGACGCGGTCGCATCCGCTGCCGCACGATACGCATCGCGGAAGGGCACGCCGGAGACCGCCTGCTCGACTGCTAGATCGGTGGCGTACATCGAGGGTTCGATCGCGGCGCGCAGCGCAGTCTCGTTCCAGCGCAGCGCGAGCAGCAGCTCGGGCAGCAGTGCGAGGGCGTCGAGCCCGTGACGCAGTGCGCGGATCAGCGGGCCCTTGGTGAATTGCAGATCGCGCTGATAGCCCGAGGGCAGCGACAGCAGCGCGGTGAGTTCGGCCATCGCGCCCACGGTGACCGCCTGGCTCGCGCGCAGCAGCTCGATCACGTCGGGATTGCGCTTGTTGGGCATGATCGAGGAGCCGGTGGTGTATTGCGCGGGCAGCGCCACCAGACCGAACTCGCGGGTGGTGAACAGCGACAGGTCCCAGGCCAGTCGGCGCACATCGCCCAGCGCCTGCGACAGCGCGGCAAGCGCCTGCCATTCGTACTTGCCGCGCGACAGCTGGGCGGCGACCGGGCCCACCTGCAGGCGTGCGAAGCCCAGCGCTGCGGTGACGCCGTCGCGATCCAGCGCGAGATTCACGCCGTAGCCTGCCGCAGTGCCCAGTGGATTGGCATCGACCAAGGCCTGCGCATCGCGCGCGATCTGCGCGTTGTCGATGAAGCTTTCGGCGAACCCGGCCCACCACATGCCCGCCGACGACACTACCGCGCGCTGCAGGTGGGTGTAGCCGGGCATCGGCAGCGCGATCTCGGCGCCCGCGCGATCCAGCGCGACCCGCGCGATCGACATGCACAGCGCACGCAGTTCGCCCAATCGCGCGCACAGGTACAAGCGACTGGCCACCAGCACCTGGTCGTTGCGGCTGCGGCCGGTGTGGATGCGGCGGCCGGTATCGCCCAGTCGCTCGGTCAGGCGCGCTTCGATCGCGGAGTGGCCGTCCTCGTATCGCGCATCGAGCACGAACTCGCCACTGGCGAAATCGGCCGCCAATGCATCGAGTTCGCGCGCAATCGCGGCGTTCTCGTCGGCGGTCAGGATGCCGATGCGCGCAAGCCCCGCGGCATGCGCGTGCGATGCGCGGATATCGAAGGGCAGCAGCTCGCGGTCGAGCACCACGTCTTCACCGGCGAGGAAGCGCATGATGCGCGGGTCGATCACCGTGTCGGATTTTTGCCAGAGCGGACTGGACATGGGTGGCTTCCGATGGACTGTGCGGTGATGGATCGGCTGCTCGGATGCGGACGCTTGCAGCGCGCCGCTCAGAACTCGGGAATCGCCGCGAACTCCGGCAAACCAAGCCCGATGTTGATGTTCTGCATGGCCTGGGTCGCGGCCCCCTTGAGCAGGTTGTCGAGTGTGGCCACCACCACCAGACGGCGGTTGTCGGGTGCGAGCGCAAAACCACCGACCTCCACCCCGTGCCGGCCGGCGATCTTGCTGACCCATGGCGCTGCGTCGACGATCCGGATCAGGCGCTCGCCGTCGTAGCGCGCGTGGTAGCGCTCGAGCACCTCGCCCTGCCACATCTTCATCTTCAGGTGCAGGTTGACCGTCATCGTGATGCCGCGGAAATGCGGCGCCACGTGCGGCATGAACTCCACCGGGTGGCCCAGATGGCGGGTGACCTCGCGCTCATGCAGGTGCCCGACCAGCGAATACGGCATCAGGTTGTCGCGCAGCTTGTCCGGATCGTTCTCGTCCGAGGGCGTGGTGCCCGCGCCGCTGTAACCGGATACGCCGAAACACTGTGCGGGCCGCGCGAGCAGCTCGGTCATCGGCGCGATCGCGAGCTGCATCGCGGTTGCGTAGCAGCCGGGATTGCTGATCTTGCGCTGGCCGCGATAGTTGGCGCGCTGCAGTTCGGGCAGGCCGTAGAACCACTCGTCGTCGAAGCGATAGTCGGCCGAGACGTCGACGATGAGCGCCGTCGATCCCGCCGCATCGAGCGCTGCAACATAGGCCGCCGCCATGCCGTTGGGCAGGGCCAGCAGCAGCACATCGACCGCTTGCGCGGCCACTGCTGCGGGATCGAGTGTGGCGTAGCGTGCGGGCCCCGTGTACTCGGGCACGATCTCGGCGACTGCCCTGCCATCGAGTTCGCGCGAACCGACAAAGGCGAGCGAGAGCGACGGATGGCCGGCGATCAGCTTGATCAGCTCGACGCCGACGTAGCCGCGGGCGCCGACGATACCGATGGTAAACGTCCTGCTCATGGATGCACTGGCCTGCTGCTGGTGTCGCTGGGGGTGCGTATCGTGCGCATCGAATTCAGCCTTTCAGCGTCGCCGGCCGCACCCGGCAATGTTCCACCGCGCGCTGGATCTCCGCGAAGGACTCCAGACCGTACCAGTAGACGTTCCACTTCTCGCCCTTGACGCAACCGTCGCACTCCTCGAAGTAGAAATCGTTGACCGCATTGCCGGGGCGCGCGCGCCAGAACAGGCGGGGAATTTCGGAGCGCATCCGCGTCCATGCCGCAGCACCCAGGCCCTCGCCCTGCGCATCCTGCGCCACCGCAAACTTGTCCAGGTGCGGCACGCCGTCTTGGAGCGTGATCAGCAGCGCGGCGCGGTAGTGCTGCGAGACGTAGGCGCGATACAGCGGCGTGCGCTTGAAGTAGTCGGGCATCAGCTTGCGGCCGAAGCCGGATTCGACCAGTTCGCGCAGGCGCTTGAGATCCAGCTGCTTCCACTGGGTGGCGCGGATCACCTTCTCGCCAAGACGCAGCATGGTGCCCGAGCCGCGATGGGTGAACAGCTCCTTGGCCAGTTCCTCGGGGCGGGTGATCGAAACCGACGACGACAGCGGCAGTTTTTTCAGCAGATCATGAATCTGCCGGATTTTCAGGCGCATGCCGCCATTGACCCATTCGGATGCCATCAGCGCATCGAAGTCGGTCGACAGGTTGATCGAGGAGATCATCTCGCCATCGGCATCCAGCAGACCGCCGGTGCCGGTCAGGAAGATGATCTTGTAGGGCTTGAGCACAGTGACCAGCTCATTGGCGGCCACGTCGGCGTTGATGTTGAGGATCTGCCCGCCGGCGGTCTCGCCCATGCTGGCGATCACCGGAATCGAACCGGCCGCGATATTGGCCTCGATACCGGACAGGTCCACGTGCTTGACCTTGCCGACCAGCTGGTACTTGCGCTTGTTCAGATAGTCGGCCTCGAACACGCCGCCGATCACCGAGCTGGCGCGCGCACCCATCAGTTGCAGCGCCTCGACCAGTTTCAGGTTCTCGGCGTGGAAGACGCGCCGCACCACGCGCAGGGCTGCCGGCGAGGTGACCCGCAGGCCGTCGATGATCGGCGTCTTGATGCCTTCCTTTGCGAGTTCTTCGTTGAGCTGCGGACCGGCACCATGCACCACGATCGGGGTCAGGCCCACCTGCTGCAGGAACGCCAGCGAAGAGACCAGGTTGTCCAGATCGTCAGCGAGGATTGCGCCGCCGACCTTGACTACCGCGAAGCGCTTGGCATCGAGCTGCGAGAAGCGCTTGAGATACTGCTGGATCTCCTTTGCGCTGCCCATGTTGGACAGCAGGCGAACGATGGTGTTGCGCAGTTCCTTGTGGGCTTCCATGGCTTCAGTGGACCGTGTCGATGATGCGCTGGTAGTGGCGGGCGACTTGCTCGAGCTGTTCGAGGCTGACCCATTCGTCGGCCGTATGGGCCTGCGCGATATCGCCCGGGCCGAATACCAGGGCGGCAAGACCCGCGTCGGAGAACAGCGAAGCCTCGGTCCAGAAGTTCACCGCCGGGCCAATCGGGAGCCCAAGCGACGCTGCGAGCGCGCGCGCATCCTGCAGCTGTTGCTGTGCAAGAGCACCCTGCCCGGCCGGCAGCGGTGGCCCGCGAAACAGTTCGTCGAAGCTTACGAGTTCTGCCGGCGGCGCCATCGCGCGGAACATCGCCAGCAGCGCGTCGACCGAGTGCGAGGGTAGCGGACGGAATCCGAAGCGCAGCTCACAGGCGTCGGCGATCACGTTGCTCTTGATGCCGCCATCGATCCTGCCGAGGTTCAACGGCAGGCCTTCGAGTTCTTCGAACCGCTCGGCCTGCCGCGAACGCGCGAAAGTCAGCGCCGCATGCGACCAGTCGATCGCGCGATGCACCGCGCTGTCGGCCAGCGCGCGGCGCTCGGACGCGTGCCCGGCGATACCGCGGAAGCGCGCCTGCGCGGACACGATGCCGCGATGCATGATGCGCGCCTGCGCCATGGTCGGTTCGGCCACCACCGCTTCGGTAAAACCGTGGGCGGTGCGCAGGAAGCCGCGGATGCAGCGCGGATCGTTGGCCTCTTCGTCGGAAGAGAACAGCAGCGCCAGATCGCCGCGGGTGGCAGTGGCCGCCCCCACCATCGCAGCCGCCGCACCCTTGATGTCGCAGGCGCCCAGCCCGACGGCGCGTCCGTCGCGCACCTGCAGCGCATGCGGATCGCAAGACCAGCCGGCCGCCGCAGGCACCGTATCCAGATGGAAGTTGAACACCCGCCGCGGTGCGCCGCGTGTGCTCAACAGCGTGATCGCGCCATCGCCATAGTCGGTCACCAGATGCACGAATCCCGGCAGCGCAGATTGCAGGCACGCAAAAATTCCGTCGGCCGTGATCTGCCGCGGCGGATTGCGGGTATCGAAGGCGACGAGGCGTTCGAGATGCTGGAGGATTGTGGCGATCATGGGCGGTTACGGAATGTTGGGTTTGCGAGCTTCGATTCGAGGCAGCTGCGGTGTGGGTGGCGAATGGCGAATGGCGAATGGGAGAGCAGGGTGATTGAGGGCGTGCCGCTTTCCCATTCGCCATTCGCCATTCGCAGATCTACCGCCCCTACTTCCGATTGACCTCCGCATACAGCCCACTCGACATCGCATACAGCTTGATGAAGCCCTCGGCTTCGGCCACGCCCCAGTCGGCGGCCTGGGCGTAGGTCGCCTTGGCGCTGCGCAGGATGTGCGGGGATTCGATTGCCACCGCGTCGACGTTGGCGCCGCGCGTGTGCAGGGTCACCGTGCCGTTGACGGTGGCCTGGCTGGAGGCGATGTAGGCCTCGAGATCGTTCTTCAACGGCTCATAGAAAAAGCCTTCGTAGACCAGCTCGACCCAGCGCTGTGCGACGGTCGGCTTGAAGCGGTTCTGCTGCTTGGTCGCCACCGCCTCTTCCAGCGCCCGATGCGCCACGTGCAGCGCGGTCAGACCCGGTGCTTCGAACACGATGCGGCCCTTCAGGCCGATGGTGGTGTCGCCCGTATACAGCCCGCGACCTACGCCGTATGCGGCCAACTGCTGGTTCAAACGTTTGAGGATGGTCGGACCATCCAGTGTTTCGCCATCGAGCGCCACCGCGATTCCGCGTTCGAAGCCGATACGGATCGCCAGCGGCGCGATCGGCCACGCCGCGGGCGGCGCACACCAGCCGCGCGCACCCTCGCCGGGCGCCTCCCAACGATCGATCTCACCGCCGGAAAGCGTCAGGCCAAGCACGTTTTCGTTGATCGTGTAGCTCTTCTGTTTCGCACGCACGCCGAAACCGCGTTCCTCCAGCCAGCGCTGCTCGTAAGCGCGCACCTCGGTGTGTTCCTTCTGGATCTCGCGGATCGGCGCGATGATCGTGTAGTCGCCGAGCGCCTTGGCGGTGACATCGAAGCGCACCTGGTCGTTGCCCATGCCGGTGCAGCCGTGCGCGAAGAACCTGGTGCCGAGCGCATCGCACCAGGCCAGCGAATGCTTGACGATCAGGTAGCGATCGGAGGTCAGCAGCGGATACTGGTTCTGGTACCACTGACCCCCTTGCACCAATGGCACCACGAACTCGTCCCAGATCGACTGCGAGGCGTCCACCGTGCGGTGCTCGACCGCGCCCAGCTCTTTCGCGCGCGCCGCGATCCACGCCACTTCCTCGGCGTCGACGCCGCCGGTGTCGCAGAACAGCGTGTACACGGCATAGCCGCGCTCACGCAGCCACGGCACGCAGAAGCTGGTGTCGAGACCGCCGGAAAAGGCAAGGACGATTTTCTGGTCATCAGTCATTGGGGTTGGCCGGTATCTTTCGCTATCGATGTGGTGTGGGGAAATCGGTAACTGCGAATGGCGAATGGCGAATGGGAGAGCCGGATGCGTGGGGCGTCGGCGCTTTCCCGTTCGCCATTCGCCATTTGCCATTCGCAGCTTCAATCATTTGCCATTCGCCGCTCTACTTGCTCCACCCCAACACCCCCGCCATCACCGCCTTCTGCACATGCAGCCGGTTCTCCGCTTCGTCGATCGCGATGCAGTACGGGGCGTCCATGACTTCGTCGGTGGCCTTGATGTTGCGGCGCAGGGGCAGGCAGTGGCTGAACAAACCGTTGTTGGTCAGTGCCATCTTGGCGGCGTCGACGATGAAATGCCGGTACTGGTCGCGGATCGGTTTCTCCGGTGCCCAGTTGCCGAAGTAAGGCAGCGCGCCCCAGCTCTTGGCGTAGACCACATCGGCGCCGCGATAGCTCGCCTCGATGTCGTGACTGACGTTGAGCGACCCGCCGCTGGCGGCGACGTTGGCCTGCGCGAAGTCCATGTAGCGCTCGTCGAGCACGTACTCGGGCGTCGGGCACAGCAAGGTCACGTGCATGCCGAAGCGGCTGGCGATCAGCAGCGCGGAGTTGGCCACCGCCGTGTTCAGCGCCTTCGGATGATAGGTCCAGGTCAGCACGTACTTGCGCCCGCGCAGTTCGCCGAAGCGCTCCTGCAGAGCCATGATGTGGGCCAACTCCTGGCATGGATGGGTGATCGTTTCCAGATTGATCACCGGCACCGTGGCGTACTTTGCGAACGCCTTGATGACCAGGTCCTGCCGATCCACCGCCCAGTCGACGAACTTCGGGAACGCGCGTACGCCGATCAGATCGACATAGCGCGACAGCACGCGGGCGACTTCGGCGACGTGTTCTTCCGGCTCGCCGTCCATGATCCGGCCGGGCTCGAACTCGATGCCCCAGGCATCCTTGCCGGGTGCAAGCACGATCGCCTTGCCACCGAGCTGCCATGCGCCGAGCTCGAACGAGGTGCGGGTGCGCATGGAGCTGTTGAAGAACAGCAGCGCGATCGACTTGCCCTGCAGCTGGTCGCCGAGCTTCTCGCGCTTGAAGCGCGCGGCCTCGGCCAGCAGGTAGTCCAGCTCGGCGCGCGAAAAATCCTGGGTGGTGATGAAGTGGCGGAGCGTCATGACGGCCTTTCTACGGAAAACAAAAAGCCCAGCGCGGCGGCTGGGCTTCGGATACGTCAGTGGTTCGACGCAGCGGGACCCAGCGCTACCGCAGCTGGCGTCGCCGCGCGCGCGAGGTCATGCCGGCGGCCATGCGGGCGGAGGTCAGGCAATCAGCAAAACTGCAGCGAGCGGACATGGCCGGATTGAAGCATGCGCCATGCTGCGGCGCAAGAACGGGGCGGCCAGAAGCGCCGGCCCAGGTATACGGCGGGCTCAGTCGGCCGGCGTCACCGATACCCGCACCCGCAGCTTGTCGCCCGGATCGTAGTCCAGCCGCGACATGTAGACCTCGCCGCGGTAGCGATACTCGACGTCGTAGCCGGCCAGACGTCGCTCCTCGCGAAAGTCGTCGACCACGCGGCAGCGGCGCTCGACACTGTCGTAGCGGCCATCGTTGCGAGTGGCCTGGTCGCGGCCGATTGCGCCACCGATCACCGCACCGGCCACGGTGGCGGCCTTGCGGCCATCACCCTTGCCGACCTGGTTGCCCAGCGCACCGCCGATGATCGCGCCGAGGACCGTACCACCGGTGCCGTTGCCGCCGTCGCGGCGTTCGACGCGCTCGTCGTAGCACTCCTCGCGCGGCGCGGCAGATCGGACGGTGTCGTATACCGGGTTGGAGCGCAACACGTCGGCGTAAGCGAAATTGACGTTCTCGGCGGCAACCGGCGGCTGCGGCGGCGGTACGCGGTCATCGTATCGCTCGTCGTAGCGCGCTTGCGCCAGCGCAGAACCAGACACCAGCAGGGCGAGCAGGACGAACAGCGGCTTGCGGATCATGGTCGGGGCTCCTCGCGCGGCCTGGTCCGGAACGGATGGCCACGTCTTGATGGTGAATGCGTGCATTGTAGGGGGCGGCCCTGAATCCAGCCTAAGGGGATCGTTGCCATCCGCGGCCGACTCGAATCCGCGCGCGGCGCTGGCGCCTCGGACTACAATCGGACGCTTGCGCCGCGCCCTTCCCCGCTGCCTCGCCCTGCCCCTCGTCATGGACCTGATCCTCTACAACACCCTGAGCCGCCAGCGCGAGGTCTTCGCGCCCGCCGACCCCGAGCGGGTCACGATGTACGTCTGCGGTCCGACCGTCTACAGCTACGCGCATATCGGCAACGCGCGCCCGCCGCTGGTCTTCGGCCTGCTGGCACGGCTGCTGCGGCAACGCTGGCCGAACGTGATCTACGCGCGCAACATCACCGATGTCGACGACAAGATCAACGCCGCCGCGCGCGAGTTGGGCGTGCCGATCGGCACCATCACCGACCGCTACACGCGCGCCTACCACGAAGACCTTGCAGCACTCGGCGTCGATCCGCCGGACATCGAGCCGCGCGCGACCCAGACCATCGGCACGATCGTGGCCATGATCGAGCAGCTGATCGCCAGCGGGCATGCCTATGCGGCCGAGGGACACGTGCTGTTCGGCGTCGACACCTTTGCAGCCTATGGCCAGCTGTCGGGGCGCACGACCGACGAGATGCTCGCCGGCGCGCGGGTCGAGGTGGCCCCGTACAAACGCCATGCGGGCGATTTCGTGCTGTGGAAGCCATCGGCCGACGATCTGCCGGGCTGGCCCTCGCCGTGGGGCCGCGGCCGCCCGGGCTGGCACATCGAATGCTCGGCGATGGCCCAGGCCCACCTCGGCGAGACCATCGACATCCACGCGGGCGGGGTGGATCTGAAGTTCCCGCACCACGAGAACGAGATCGCGCAGAGCACCTGCGCGCACGGCGGCCGGACCTTTGCGCGGTTCTGGCTGCACAACGGCTTCGTCACGGTCGACGGCGCGAAGATGTCGAAGTCGCTGGGCAACACCATGCTGGTCGAGCAGTTGCGCGGTTCGCATCCGCCGGAGGCCTTGCGCTGGTTCCTGCTCAAGGCGCACTACCGGCAGCCGCTGGACTTCTCGGACACCGGCATGACCCAGATCGTGCGCACGCTCGATGGCCTCTACGGCGTTCTGCGCGAGCTGGCGACGGTCACGGTCGACGCCGATGCCCCAGTACCCGAGGAACTCAGCGCCGCGCTGCACGATGATCTGAACACCCCGCGCGCGCTGGCCGTGCTCTCGGAGCTGGCCGGCGAGGCGCGCCGTGCGGAGGGACCGCAAGCGCAGCGCCTGCGCAAGTCCGCGCTGCTCGCCGGGGGCCGCCTGCTGGGCCTGCTGCAGCTCGATCCGGCGCGCTGGTTCGATCAGGCGACCGTCGACAGCGGGATCGACCGGGCCGCGATCCAGGCCCTCGTGGACCGCCGCCAGGCCGCAAAAGCCGCGCGCAGCTTCGCCGAGGCAGACGCCATTCGCGCCGAGCTGACGGCACTTGGCGTATTTGTGGAAGACACGCCGCAGGGCCCACGCTGGAAGATCTGCAGTCGATGAACGCGCCAACCGCCGATGCCAGTGGCGCCCAGGACGAGATCGCCGAGGAATTCGCGCTGTTCGGCGACTGGACCGAACGCTACCAGTACCTGATCGACCTCGGTCGCAAGCTGCCGCCGCTCGACGCCGAACTGAAGACTGATTCGCATCAGGTCAGCGGCTGCCAGTCGCAGGTGTGGATCGTGCCCAGCGGCGATGCGGCGCGATTGCAGTTTGCCGCGATCAGCGACTCGGCCATCGTATCGGGGCTGATCGCGCTGTTGCTGCGGGTGTACTCGGGGCGCAGCGCGGCCGAGATCGTCGCCACCGAGCCGCGCTTCATCGAGATGATCGGACTCAAGGGGCATCTGTCGCCGACCCGCAGCAACGGCCTGTCGGCGATGCTGGCGCGGATCAAGGCGATCGCTGAGTCAAGCTTGGGCTGAGACGCGCTCGACCGCGGCCAGGCGCTCGGCACCTACATCGTGTGCGTCAACCGCTCCGCGCCCATGGTGCCGGCCAGCAGCGCTTCGATGCGGGTCTTGGCCGCTTCACCGTCGGCGGTTTCGTTGAACTGCACGCCGATGCCGGCGGTACGGTTGCCCTGCGCGCCGGTCGGGGTGACCCAGACCACCTTGCCGGCCACTGGCAAGCGGTCTTTTTCTTCCATCAGCGAGAGCAGGATGAACACCTCGTCGCCGAGGTTGTAACGCTTGGCGGTGGGCACGAACAACCCGCCACCCCGCACGAAGGGCATGTAGGCGTTGTACAGCGCACCCTTGTCCTTGATCGCCAGCGACAGGATGCCCTGGCGCGGCATGCCGCCTGTTGCACCGGGAGTTGCAGCCATCATTTACCCCTTGGCATGGCGCGGCGGCTGCATTGCCACACGGAATTCGCGCAGCAGTTCGAGCAGGAGCAGATCGGAACGCAGCGGCGTCTTGAGCTGCTCCCGGACCACGTTGGCGTGGTCCCACCACGCTGCAAGCTTCGGGAATTGTGCGGCTGCGGTCAAGCTCGCCAGCGCTGCGGCGGATTTCGGCGCGCTGCCCTGGCCGCGCGCGGCCCACGCGATGACCCGGATCGCCTGTGCCGACAGCAGCAGGCGCTCGATTGGTTCGTCCTTGGCCCACTGGCCTGCGGTCTCGTGTGCGGACGCACGGCCCTCGGCCACGGCAGCAAGATCGGCCAGCGTCGATTCCAGCCGGGCGCGGTGCTCGGCGTTGCCATGGCGCAGGGCCAGACCCGGATTGCCGGCAGCCAGATCCAGCGCCAGTTCAGCCGCACTGCCGCGCAGGCCGCTGTTGGCCAGCCATTCGAGCGCCTGCGCACGCGGCGGAAAGCGCAGGTCGATCCGCTGGCAGCGGCTGTGGATCGTCGCGGGCAAGCGCGAGGGCCGGTCGCTGACCAGCACCAGCACCGCCTTCGCGTCGGGCTCCTCGAGTGTCTTCAACAGGGCATTGAAGCTCGACGCATTCATCCCATCGGCCGGATCGATCACCGCGACCCGCCAGCCGCCGAACTGACTGGTCTTGCCCAGCGCTTCGCTCAGCGCGCGCATCTGGTCGACGATGATCTCGGTGCGCAGCTTGCCCTCGTCGTTGAGCTCGAAGCTGACCGCATAAAAATCCGGGTGGGTGCCGGCCGCCAGCAGCAGGCAGGCGCGACAATGGCCGCAAGGGCGCGCGTCGTCCTGCGGCCTGGTGCACAGCAGGGAGCCGGCCACGTCGGCGGCCAACTCGCGCTTGCCCAGACCCTCCGGGCCACAGATCAGGATGGCGTGCGGAATCCGGCCGTCGGCACGCCGCCGCTGCCATACCGACCACTCCGACTGCAGCCAGGGCGCAGTCATGCGATCGCACCGCGCCAGGCCGCGATCATCGCCGAAAGCGAGCGGGCCACCTGGGCTGCCACCGCGGCGGGCGGCAGCGCGGCATCGATGCGTTCGATGCGCGCGGGATCCAGTCGCGCGCGCTCCAGATAGGCCTCGCGCACGCGCTCGAAGAAGCCGAGGCTTTCGCGCTCCATGCGATCCTGGCCACCACCGCGGCCCGCCACCCGCTCGAGTCCAACCGCAACCGGTACGTCGAGCAGGAAGGTGCGCTGCGGCTTGAGGCCGAAGGCCGCCCAGCGTTCGAGGTCCTCGATCAGCGCCGGCGGCACGCCGCGACCGCCGCCCTGGTAGGCGAAGCTGGCATCGGTGAAGCGGTCGCTGACCACCCACTCGCCTGCGGCCAATGCCGGCAGGATCGATTCGCTGACCAGCTGCGCGCGGCTGGCGAACATCAGCAGCAGCTCGCTCTCGGGACACAGGCAGGCGTAGCGCGGATCGAGCACCACCGCGCGCAGCGCCTCGCCGAACGGCGTGCCGCCCGGCTCGCGGGTGAGCCGATGCGGAATCCCGGCGTCGAGCAGGCAGGTGCGGATCGACGCCAGCACGGTGCTCTTGCCCGCGCCTTCGCCGCCTTCGAGCGTGATGAACAAGCCTGGCTGCATCGCTCAGCGCCGCAACTGGTACTTGACCACGGCGGCATTGTGCTCGCGCAGGGTGGCGCTGAACTGATGACTGCCGTCGCCGCGGGCGACGAAAAACAGCGTCTGGCCGTCGGCCGGCCTGGCCACCGCGCGCAGCGCGTCGCGCCCCGGCGCTGCAATCGGGGTCGGCGGCAGGCCGAACCGTGTATAGGTGTTGTATGGCGTGTCGGTCTGCAGATGCATGCGGGTGAGATTGCCATCGAATGCAGGGCCGACGCCATAGATCACCGTCGGGTCGGTCTGCAGGCGCATGCCGATGTTCAGCCGGCGCACGAATACACCGGCAATCTGTGCGCGCTCGTCGGCGCGACCGGTTTCCTTTTCCACGATCGATGCCAGCACCAGCATCTGCTCCGGAGTGTCCAGCGGCAAGTCGGGAGCCCGCTGCGCCCACGCCTGCTCCAGCGCTTTCTGCATTGCCTCATAGGCGCGGCGCAGCACGTCGAGATCGCTCATGCCCTTGGTGTAGGCATAGGTCTCGGGCAGGAAGCGGCCCTCTGGATGCACGCCGGGCGCGCCGATGGCCGCCATCAGGTCGGCAGCGGACATCGCCGCGGCGCGCTGCTCGAGCGCGGTATCGCTTGCCAGCACCAGGCGCTGCTCGCGAAAGCTCGAGCCTTCGATCAGCGTGATGCGATGCTGGATCACCTCGCCACGCGCCATCCGCGCGAGCAGGCTGCGCGGAGTCAGGCCCTGCTCGATCGCGTACTCGCCCGCGTGCAGCCCTTCGGCCACCCGCATCTCCCACGCGAGCGCGCGCCAATACAGCGCATCCGCCGTGGTCAAGCCGCGCCGAGACAGCTCCGCGACGATGCGGTTGAACGGTGTGCCGAGAGGGATATCGAGCACGCGCTCCTTGGCTCCCAACGCCAGCGGCGCATCGGCGAAGCGCCGATAGTCGGTGTAGATCCATCCGCCGATCGCGATCGCGCCGATCAGCAACAGCAGCACAGTCCAGCGCAGCAGGCGTCGCATCGTTCAGGCTCCCGCCGGCGCGAAGCCACGGCGGGCGAGCGCTGCGCGCGCAAGCGCTGCAGATTCACCCGCAGGCACGGCCCGATCACCCAGCTGGCGCACCGGCATCACCCCACGCACGGCATTGCTGAGGAAGATCTCCTGCGCACGCGCGAGATCGCCGCGAGGCAGCGCGACGACCTTGACCGAGCCGCCGAACTGAGGGTCCTGCAACAATGCCGCGCGCGCTACGCCCGCCACGCCGCAGTCGCCGACATCCGGCGTATACAGCTGCCCATCGATACGCGCGAACAGGTTGGCGGCCGTCGCGCAGACCACCTGCCCGCGATCGTCGCAGCACAGGCCTTCGTCGACGCCGAGCGCATCCACTTCCATCCGTGCCAGCACCTGGTGCAGGCGGTTCAGGTGTTTGATGCCGGCCAGCTGCGGGTCGCGCGGCAGCGTGGTGGCGCACCAGCCCAACAGCAGGCCCGATCGCTCAGTCGATGGTGGCGGCACGGGATGGCGCATCAGCACGCGTCGGGTTCGGCTCGGGTGGGTGGGAGCATACCCGCGTCCGCCGTCGCCGCGCGTCAACACCAGCTTGAGCACGGCACACGGTGCTGTGGCCGTGGCGCGCGCGCATTCGGCAACCAGCAGCGGCGCCTCCGGAAGCTGCAGTCCGAGTCGCTCGCAGCCCTCGGCCAGACGCGCCAGGTGCAGCGGCCACAGCGGCACACGACCATCGATCGCGCGCATGGTCTCGAATACGCCGTCGCCATAGGCGAAGCCGCGATCCGCCAGCGGCAGCCCGCTGGCCTCGACGCCGTCGATCAGCGCGAACTCAGGCATCGAGGCCGAACGCCCGCAACATGCCGCGCGCCTTCGCACGGGTCTCGTCGAGCTCGCGCTCGGCGATCGAGTCGGCCACGATGCCGCTGCCGGCGCGCAGGAACGCGCTGTCGCCGCGCTGCCAGATGGTGCGGATGAGAATGTTCAGGTCCATGTCGCCGTCATTGCCCAGCCAGCCCATCGCCCCGGTGTACGGACCGCGTCCCCGACCCTCGAGTGCGGCGATGATCTGCATGCAGCGATGCTTCGGGCAGCCGGTGATGGTGCCACCGGGAAACACCGCGCGGATCGTCTGCGCGGGCGTGATCGACGCGCGCAAGCGGCCGGCCACGTTGGATACCAGATGATGCACGTGGGCGTAGCTCTCGATGGTCATGAGCTCCTCCACCACCACGCTGCCCGGCTCGCACAGTCGGCCCAGGTCGTTGCGCTCGAGGTCGATGAGCATGATGTGCTCGGCGCGTTCCTTCGCGCTGTCGCGCAGCGCGCGGATTCGCCCGGCGTCGGCAGCCGCGTCGGCGCCGCGCGCGCGCGTGCCGGCGATCGGGCGGGTCTCGATGCGCCGATCGTGCACCGCGACCAGCCGCTCGGGCGAGCTGCTCAGCACCGCAAGATCGCCGTATCTGAACAGACCAGCGAATGGCGCCGGATTGGCGCGCCTGAGCGCCGCGTACAGCGCGCACGGGTCGCTCGCGGGCAGCAGCGGCACGCGCCAACCGCGCGACAGATTGACCTGGAACACATCGCCCGCGAGCAGGTATTCGTGCACGCGCGCCACGCCGTCGAGAAAATCCGTCGGCGGGTCTTCCTGCACGGGACCCGCGATCGAGAATGTGCCGGCAGGCAAACACACGGCATCGAGGTCGGCCGCCATCGCATCGATCCAGTGCGCAGCGCCCGGCTCGGCCACCAGGTAGGTCGCATCGTGCTGGCGATCGATCAGGATCGCGGCCGGACAGCGCAGCGCGATCGCATGCGGCATCGGTGGTACCGCCGGCGGCAGCTGCAGGCGCACCTCGCACTCGCCGGCCAGCTCGTAATTGAGCAGCACGGCCCAGCCGCCGCAAAACGGCAGCCCATGATCCACGCGCGCTGTGCGCGCCCGGGCCCAGCTGGCGTCGAGTCGCGCCAGGAACGGCTGCGGATCGCCAGCGTGCCCGACCACGGCCTCGCCATCATGCAGCAGCAACATGTCCCAGCGCGCGCCAGCCGGTCCCGCGGCCGCGCTTTCGAGCAGGCACGGATAGCGCGCGGGATTGGCCGCGGCCAGCGGCAGAAGGTCGCGCGCGCCCACCAGCTCGCGCACGATGGTCGTCATCGCGGTTGCCGTCAGACCTTGCGGAACACCAGTGTGCCGTTGGTGCCGCCGAAGCCGAACGAGTTCGACAGCGCCGCATCGATGGCACGACGACGCGCGGTATTCGGCACGTAGTCCAGGTCGCAGCCTTCGCCCGGATGCTGCAGGTTGATGGTCGGCGGGATCACCCCGTCTTGCAGCGCCAGCACGCTGAAGATCGCCTCCACGCCACCGGCGGCACCCAGCAGGTGGCCGGTGGTGGACTTCGTCGAGCTGACCATCAACTGGTCGGCAGCAGCACCGAAGGCGGTGCGGATCGCGCGCGTCTCGGCCACATCGCCCAGCGGCGTGGAGGTGGCATGCGCATTGATGTACTGCACGCCATCGGGCGCCAGTCCGGCGTCGCGCAGCGCATTGCGCATGCTGGTGGCCGCACCGCTGCCGTCTGCGGGGGGCGCGGTCATGTGGAACGCATCGTCGGACATGCCGAAGCCGACAAGCTCGGCATAGATCCGCGCACCGCGCGCGCGCGCATGCTCGAACTCCTCCAGCATCAGCACGCCGGCACCATCGGACAGCACGAAGCCGTCGCGATCGCGATCCCACGGTCGACTAGCGGTGGTCGGATTATCGCTCTTGCCGGTCAGCGCACGGGCGGCGATGAAGCCGCCGATCGCGGTCGGCGTGGTCGAACATTCGGCACCGCCTGCGAACATCGCGTCGGCATCGCCGTACTGGATCAGGCGCATGGCCAGGCCGATGTTGTGGGTGGCCGTGGTGCAGGCCGAAACGGCCGACAGGTTCGGCCCCTTGATGCCGAGCATGATCGCGAGATTGCCCGGCAGCATGTTGATGATGGTGCTGGGCACGAAGAATGGGCTGATCTTGCCCGGACCGCGATTCAGATAGGTCTCGGTGGTCTTTTCGATGCCGCCGATGCCGCCGATCCCCGCGCCGAGTGCGGCCCCGATGCGCTCGGCATTGGCCGCGGTGATCTCCAGTCCGGAATCACGATGGGCCTGCACGCTGGCCGCAATCCCGTAGTGGATGAACGGGTCCATCTTCTTGACGTCTTTGTGCGCCACCCACTCACCCGGATCGAAGCCACGCACCTCGCCGGCGATCCGGGTATCGAAGGCGCTCGCATCGAAACGCGTGATCGGGCCGATGCCGCTGACCCCATCGACCACGTTGCGCCACGCGGTGGCGATGTCGTTGCCCACCGGGGATACGATCCCCAGCCCCGTGACCACTACGCGACGCTTGCCCATCGGTCCTCCGCACGGCTGCCGACCGCTGTCCGCCGCTTGTGCAAACGCGGCGTCGCAATCCCAGAAACGAGAACTGCGCCCTCGGGCGCAGCTTCGTGGAACACAGGTTCGTGAGCGCTCAGGCGCTGACGTGCGCCTTGATGTAGTCGCTCGCGCCCTGCACGGTGGTGATCTTCTCGGCCTCTTCGTCGGGGATCTCGCACTCGAACTCTTCCTCGAGCGCCATCACCAGTTCGACGGTGTCCAGGGAGTCCGCGCCCAGATCGTCTACGAACGACGCATTCGGCGTGACTTCGTCTTCCTTGACGCCCAGTTGTTCGACAACGATCTTCTTGACGCGTTCCTCGATGCTGCTCATTGCTGCCATGACCTCCCAAGGTCCGAACAAGGTCGCGGATTGTACGGTAAGCATGGCTGGCGGCCAAATGCGCCCATGCCGTGGCTGTTTCAAACGGGCGTTGCACCAGCGCAGATGCCGCTTAAGGCATGTACAGCCCACCATTGACGTGCAGGGTCTCGCCGGTGATGTAGGCCGCGCCCGGCGAGGCGAGAAAGGCTACCGCTGCGGCGATATCGGCCGGCGCGCCGAGGCGGCCCAGCGCGGTATCGGCGAGCATTTTTTCCTTTGCCGCTGGCGGCAGGTCGCGGGTCATGTCGGTCTCGATGAAGCCCGGCGCGACCACGTTGACGGTGATCCCGCGACTGCCGATCTCGCGCGCCAGCGACTTCGAAAAACCGATGATGCCGGCCTTGGCCGCCGCGTAGTTGGCCTGGCCTGCATTGCCGGTGACCCCGATCACCGAGGCGATGCTGATGATGCGTCCACGGCGCGCCTTCATCATGCCGCGCAATACCGCTCGACTGGCGTGGAATACCGAACCGAGGTTGGTGTCGAGCACCGCCTGCCAGTCGGCGTCTTTCATCCGCATCAGCAACTGGTCGCGGGCAATGCCCGCATTGTTGACCAGCACGCTGATCGCGCCGAATTGCTTGCCTATGGCGTCCACCAGGGCGTTGATCGCCCCGGCGTCGGTGACGTTCAAGGTGCGCCCATGCCCACCGAGCGCTGCGAGGCGCTCGCCGATTGCGGCAGCACCGGCCTCGGTGGTGGCGGTACCGATCACGGTCGCACCGTGCGCGGCCAGCAGGTCGGCGATGGCAGCACCGATGCCGCGGCTGGCACCGGTCACGAGGGCAATCTCGCCCGTCAGCGGGGTTGGCATGCGACTACTCCACAGGTTGGGCGCGGGTGTGCGCCGGCGCCGACTCACCCGGCAACACCAGCGCAAGATCGAATTCGGCCGGCGTGCCGAGGCTGCGACTGTCGAGCGCCTTGTCGATCCGCTTGTTCAGGCCCGTCAGCACCTTGCCCGGACCGCACTCGCCGATCCGGCCTACCCCGGCAGCACGCAGCGCATCGACGCATCGGGTCCACTGCACCGGCTGGTGCAGCTGGCGCACCAGCGCTGCACGGATCGTGTCGACCTGCCCGAAGCTTCGCGCATCCGCGTTCTGCACTACCGGGATCTGTGGCGCATGCCAGGCGAGCGTATCCATCCGCGCTGCCAGGGTCGCGGCCGCGTCGCGCATCAGCGCGGTATGCGAGGGCACCGATACCGGTAGCCGCACCGCCTTGCGCACGCCCAGTTCTGCAAGGCGCGCGAGTGCGCGCTCAACGGCGCTGGCGTGGCCGGCGATCACGGTCTGGCCGGGACTGTTGTAGTTGGCCGGCGCCACGATCTCGCCGGCGGCGACTTCTGCACAGGCCTGCGCGATCAGCGCGTCGTCGGCACCCAGCACCGCGGCCATCGCGCCTGCGCCTTCGGGCACCGCGGACTGCATCAAGCGCCCGCGTTCGCGCACCAGCCACGCTGCATCGTGCAGCGACAGGACGCCCGCGCATACCAGTGCGCTGTATTCGCCAAGGCTGTGTCCGGCAAGCAAAGCGGGTCGCGCACCGCCGGCCGCCTGCCACGCGCGCCACACGGAAACACCGGCGGCAAGCAGTGCTGGCTGGGTGAACTCGGTCTGATTGAGCAGCGCTTCGGGACCGGACTGCGCCAGCGTCCACAGGTCGACAGCGGCACCTGCCGAGGCTTCATCGAAACTTGCGCGGATGGCGGGATGGACGGCGGCAAGCTCGGCCAGCATGCCGACCGATTGCGAGCCCTGCCCTGGAAACACGAATGCCAGCATCTATGAATCCCCCCATGAAGCGCGTGGATCACGCATGTGGATCAATAGCGGAGCAGGGCCGAGCCCCAGGTAAACCCGCCGCCGAAGGCCTCCAGCAGCAGCAGCTCCCCGCGCTGCACGCGACCTGAGCGCACCGCTTCATCCAGCGCCAGCGGCACGGATGCAGCCGAGGTATTGCCGTGGCGGTCGACCGTCACCACCACGCGCTCCATCGGCATTCCCAGGCGTTTGGCGGTGGCGGTGATGATGCGCAGGTTGGCCTGGTGCGGGATCAGCCAGTCGATCTGGCTCTTCGAGATGCCGTTGGCGGCCAGCGTTTCTTCGACCACCGCGTCGAGCGTCTTGACCGCCACCTTGAACACTTCGCTGCCGGCCATCAGCACGCGCACGCCGTGGTTGGGCTCGTCGGTGAAACCGGCCGAGACGCCGACCGGATTCCACAGCAGCTTCTTGTAGCCGCCGTCGGCGTGCAGGTGGGTCGACAGCACGCCGGTCTGCGCGTCGGGCTTGAGCACCACCGCACCAGCGCCGTCGCCGAACAACACGCAGGTGCTGCGATCGGTCCAGTCGAGCATGCGCGAGAGCGTTTCCGCGCCAACCACAAGGGCGCACTTGGAGGCGCCAGTGCGGATGAACTTGTCGGCCACGCCAAGCGCGTAGACGAATCCCGAGCATGCCGCGTTGAGATCGAAAGCGGTGCAGCCGTTGGCGCCGAGCCGGTGCTGCAGCAGGCACGCGGTGCTGGGGAAGATGATGTCGGGAGTGGTGGTGCCGACAATGATCAGATCGATCTCGGTCGCGAGCACGCCCGCGGCGGCCATGGCACGGGTCGCGGCCTCGAAGGCCAGGTCGCTGGTGGTCTGGCCTTCGGCGGCGATGTGCCGCTGGCGGATTCCGGTACGCGCCTGGATCCACGCGTCGCTGGTGTCGACGCGCGCGGCGAGCTCGGCGTTGGTGACGATCCGCTCGGGCAGATAACTGCCGGTGCCTGCAATACGTGCGTAGGTCAAGCGGCCGCCTCCCGTTCAGGTCTGGACGCAAGGCCCAGGACCTGCACTATCGCAAGCATCGAGCGGGCCGACCACATGATGGCTCGCGCGATGGCAAGAATCATGCGCGCGGGGAGCAGCGCGCTGCCGATGATCGGCGTTAACGACCGCGCGAGCGCGGACGCTGCGGATCAATCCTGATCGGCGACCTTGGTCTTCGGTGCGATGACCTGCTTGCCGCGGTAGAAGCCGTCCTTGGTGATGTGGTGGCGGCGGTGGGTCTCACCCGAGGTCTTGTCGACCGATACCGCAGCGGCGGTCAGCGCGTCGTGCGAACGGCGCATGCCGCGGGTGGACGGGGTCTTGCGGCTTTTCTGGACTGCCATGGAAATTTCTCCGGAAAACGGTTCAATGCTTCAATTTTGCGAGCGCCGCAAACGGGTTGCGACGCTCTTCGACTACGGCCTCGACCGCCGCGGGCGATTCCGACGACCACACCAGATCCGACTCGCCCGCCGTGCTCGGGTCCAGCGCGACCACCGGCAGGGCCAGGATCAGCTCGTCCTCGATCAGGTCGGCCGGCCGCAGGTTTCCATCCGGCACCAACAGCGCTTCGCAGTCCGGCGCCACGCCAGCCTCGTCCTGTTCACGGGCGATCAGGCCCAGACGCTGACTGATGGTGACCGGCCACAGAAAGCGACGCAAGCTACGCTGGCAGTTCAACGGCAACTGCGCCGAGGCCTCCACCGCGACGCAGGCCATACCGGACTCGTCGCGGAAGAACTCCATCGCGTACTGCACTTCGCCGTCGGTGTCGGCGAGCCCGTCTGCCAGCCGCGCGAACGCGCTCAGCGGAAGGACTCCCTCGTATCGTCGTCGGGACGCAACCGCCCGCCAGGCGTCGAGTTGCTCGGGCAGGGCAGCAGACATGGGCGCGCGATGGTAGGCGCGCGGGCCTGGGAAGTCAACCGAGTTTGCGCCCGCACGGGCACTTGGCGCAGACTCTTCGGGTGTAGCCGCGGCAGGGGTTTTCGGTGCAGCAAGCCTATCTGATGGTGATCATCCTCGCCCTGACCGCACTGTCGGGCTGGTTGTGGGTGCGTGAGCGCGCCGCGCGCCTGCGCAGTATCGCGTTGCGCCAACTGCTCGACGGCGCCGACGCGCTGGAAACCCAGCTACTCGACTACAAGTCGCGGATGACACGGCTCAAGGGCCTGCTTGGCCAGCTGCCGTCGGACATGACCGCCTCGGCGATGGTGCGGGTCGACACCGACGCGCAGGTGCAGACCGCGCTGCGCGACATGCTGGCCCACCGGCTGTGGATCAAGCAGCACAGCATGACCGCCACCCAGGCGGCACTGGATGAAGCGGTGCGGGCGATCCAGCGCTCGGCCGACCAGCTGTCAGGGCACCTGCGCCAGCTCGACGAGGTCAGCGAGCAGCTCACCGCGGCAGGGCGCGGCCTGCGCTCGGCCTACCAGGAGGCGTCCACCGTGCTGACCGCGCAGCGCCGCGATGGCGGCAGTGACGAGCCGCTCGCGGCTGAACCGCCGACGCCGACGCGGCACTGAACCGGCGGCTCCGACGTCACGTGCTGATCCTCGCTTCGACCTCGCCGTATCGGCGCGAGCTGCTGGCGCGCCTTGGCCTGCCGTTCGGGATCGAGCGCCCCGAGATCGACGAAACGGCCCTGCCGGGCGAGCCGGCAGCCGCGTTGGCTGAGCGTCTGGCGCTGGCCAAAGCCCGCGTGATTGCCAAGCAGCACCCGCATGCAGTGGTCATCGGATCCGACCAGGTGTGCCGCGCGGGAACTCGCCTGCTCGGCAAGCCGGGCACGGTCGCTGCCGCCTGTGCGCAGCTCGCCGCGCTGTCGGGCGGCAGCGCGGAGTTTCTCACCGCACTGTGCGTGATCGGCGGCCCGCAAACGCGCACGCTGCAGGTCACGGTGCCGACCGCCGTGCACTTCCGCGAGCTGTCGACAGCCCAGATCGAGCGCTACGTCGAGCGCGAACAGCCGCTGGATTGCGCCGGCAGCTTCAAGGCCGAGGGGCTTGGAATCGCGCTGTTCGAGGCACTGCACTCGGACGACCCGACGGCCCTGATCGGACTGCCGCTGATTGCGCTCACCCGCTGCCTGCGCGAACTCGGGCTCGATCCACTGGGACAAGCGGGCGACTGATCGGACTGGAAACGCGCCACGCGCCGCCGCGCTGAGCTGGCCCGCTCACTCGCCTGAGCGACCCGCGATCCGGACCCTGCGTTGCGCGAGTATCCGCGTGCGGCCGTCGACTTGGGTCACTCGCAGTGCCAGGGTGCGCCAGCCGCGGTCATCCGCCGCCAGCGCGATCGTGGCGCTGAAGCCGACGTTGGGATGGTTGGGATCGCGCGACATCGGCCATTGTCCCTGCACCCCGGGAAATGCCTCGCCATAATGCCCGCGAGCGCGCACCACATCGTCCAACATCACCTCGACGCCGCGCACGCCCTGATATTCGGCCATCGCCCAACCGACCACGTCGAGCGCCGCGTCTTCGATCACGGCATCGGGCAGCGGCGTGGACAGATCGGCCATCGCCGGCAGTTCGCAGCGCCCGCTTGCAGCGCCGGCGCGCCGCGGTGTGACCTCGAAGGCATGCCAGCGCCAGCGACCGCCGAACAGCACCAGCTCGTCGACCCGGCGCACGCTGCCGAAACGCTCGCACAGCGCCAGCGCGGCGGGCACACGATCGATCTCGCGGCGTGAGGTCTCCTCGAAGAACAGCAGGCCAGTGCGCCAGCCGCCGGCTTCCAGCGCCGCCTCGTCGCGCCGCATCAGCGACAGTTGCGCGGCGCGGCCGTGCTTGACATTCAGAGGGTGCGCCAGCGCATACACCGGGCGCGCGTCGCGCAACGCGAAATCGATCTGCGCGGCACCCATGAAATGATCGGCGATCAGGGTGCGCTGCGGCCGCCGGCGTGCCAGTCCCGCCGCCCACTCGCCGACCTCGTGCCAGCCTTGCAGGTTGTCCGGCTGCGGTCGCGCCAGCCAGCCCAAGCCCACCGGCGCCGGTCGCGTGGCCCCTGCCAGCAGCAACAGCAGGCCGATAGTGGCGATTGCCGCCAGTGGCACGGCAAGGGTGGCGACGCTGCGCTGCAGCCAGCCCGCCGCGCTGCCGCGCCACTCGCGCAGCAGGCCTGGCACCAACGGCAAGGCGAGCAGGAATGCAGGCAGTGGCCAGTGGAAGCGAACCCGCTCGGCATCGGCGAACAAGCCGAGCCCCAAGTGCACCAGCAGCAGCCCGCCTGCGCAGCCGGCCAACACATCGTAGGGCGCCTCGTGGCGTGCGCGCTGCCGCCACGCGCGCAGGATCGCTGCCAGCAACAACACGAACAGCAGTGGCGTGACCACCAGTGCCTGCACCAGCGGTTCGAGCAGCGCCTGTGCATGCAACGACCACGGGTGTCGATCGATGAACTGGAAGCGCCAGCCGACCCAGTGATTGCCCGCATTGAACAGCACGCTGGGCAGCAGTCCGAGCAGCCCGATCGCCTGCGCCAGCCAGAAGCCGCGGGTGCGCAACAGCGCCCGCCCGCGCGGCAGCGCGCACACGAACACCAGTGCAGCCAGGGCGATCAGCGCGAAGCGGTAATGCGACAGCCAACCGAGGGCCAGCGCGGCACCGAACAGGATCCAGTCGCGCCAGCGCCCGGAATCCAGCGCATACGAGAGCGCCAGTGCTGCAAGCAAAGTGGCCACCGTCAACGGCACATCCGGCAACGCCAGCACGCCCAGGCTTGCCGAAAGCGGCATCAACAGGCTCAGAGTCGCGGCAGCGCGCGCATCGGCGGCCCCCACGAAACGCCGCGCCCACGCGAACACCAGCAGCGGCACCGCCAGCGACAGCGCCAGCAGCGGCCAGCGCACGCCGAGGGTCTGCTCGGGCAGCGGCCAGACACCCAGTGCGATCAGCCACGGCGTCAGCGGCGGCACGTCGCTGTAGCCGAGCGCCAGATGGCGCGCTTCCAGCCAGTAGAACGATTCGTCGCCGAACAGCGGCAGCCGCCATGCAAGCCACAGTTTGGCTGCCGCAAGCGCGAGCATCAGGCCGACGAGCAGCGCACGCGCGCTCAACCGCATCGCAGTTCACCGGCTACACTCGCCTTCCACATCCCGCGTCCCACCCTCGTCGTTCCGATTTGCGATCGCAGTCATCATGACCCAAGCCGCCCCACTCGTGCGACCTGTCCGCCTCGGCGATCCCGCCGAACGCTTGAGCGCCGCGATCGCGCAGGTCAACAGCGTATTGCTCGGCAAGCCCGAGAGCGTGCGGCTGGCATTCGCCTGCGCGCTGGCCGGTGGCCACCTGCTGGTCGAAGACCTGCCCGGCATGGGCAAGACCACGCTGGCGCACGCGCTGGCTGCCACCCTTGGCCTGAGTTTCCAGCGCATCCAGTTCACCAGCGACCTGTTGCCCTCGGACATCGTCGGCGTGTCGGTGTACGAGCGCGACCGCGCGGAGTTCACCTTCCATCCGGGTCCGGTGTTTGCCCAGGTGGTAATGGCCGATGAGATCAATCGCGCGACCCCGAAGACGCAGAGCGCCCTGCTCGAGGCGATGGCCGAACGGCAGGTCACGGTCGATGGCCGCACCCATCCCCTGCCCTCGCCGTTCTTCGTGATCGCGACCCAGAATCCGGTCGATCTCGCCGGCACCTTTCCACTGCCGGACTCGCAGCTCGACCGTTTCCTGCTGCGCATCGGTCTGGGTTATCCGGACGCCGCGGCCGAACGCGACATGCTGACCCAGCCGGATCGGCGGGTCATGCTCGACCGCTTGACCGCAGTTCTCGATGCCGCCGACCTCGATGCCCTGCGCGAGCGTCTGGATGCGATCACCGCCAGCCCAGCCCTGATCGCCTACGTGCAGGCGCTGCTGGCGGCCACCCGCAACGATGCGCGGATCCGCGTCGGGCTGTCGCCGCGCGCAGGGTTGGCCTTGCTGCGCGGCGCGCGCGCCAGCGCCCTGCTGGCCCAGCGGCGTTTCGTGCTGCCGGAAGATGTGCAGGCGGTATTCGCCGCGGTGGCCGCGCATCGGCTGGTCCCCGCGCCCGATGCCGGTGCCACCCGCGAAGCCCTGTGCAGTGCGGTGCTCGCGACCGTCGCGGTGGACTGAGCGCGCGCCGTGGCCACGGCCATATTGCGCGATGGCTGGCAGCGCCTGCTGCAGTTCGCCGAGCGCCGCCTGCCGGCGTTGACCCGCTATCGCAACACCGAAGCGCTGCCGATCGCACTGCACCGGCGACGCATCTACATCCTGCCGACCGCGTTCGGATTGCTGTTCGCCTGCATGCTGGTGGTGATGCTGCTCGGGGCGCTGAACTTCAACAACAATGCCGCACTGCTGCTGACCTTCGCACTCGCAGGCGCGGTGCAGATCTCGATGCCGCGCAGCGTGCGCCATCTGGAGCGGCTGCAGTTGCTTGCCGTACGCGCAAGCCCCGTACATGCCGGGCAGGACGTTCGACTTGCGTTCCATTTCGCGATCATCGACCAGGTGCCGCGCTGGCGCATGCAGCTGGAGGGTGCCGGACGCAGCTTGCGCTTCGATCTGGAAGGCGACAGCGGGGTGGCCGAGCTTGCGGTCGCGACGACCCGCCGCGGCTGGCAGCCGGTGGGCCGCTACACCTTGTCGACCACGTTTCCGTTCGGACTGGTGCGCACCTGGAGCGTGCTGCATCCTGACCAGCGCGTGCTGGTGTATCCGCGCCCCGAAGGGCGCGGGCCTGCGCTGCCGCGCGGCATCGCACTGGATGCAGGCATCGCACTGTCGGCGCGTGGCGACGACTGGCACGGCCTGCGCGAGTATCGCGCCGGCGATCCCACCCGCCTGATCGCGTGGAAATCCAGCGCGCGCCAGGACCGCCTGCTGGTGCGCGAGTTCGAAGAGCCGCGCGGCGATGAAGTGGTGCTCGACTGGAACGCACTGCCCGGCCTCGACAACGAGGCGCGAATTTCGCGTCTGACCCGCTGGGTGCTCGACGCGGCCGCCAGCAACCTCGCTTTTCGACTCGTGCTGCCGCGCCAGATGCTGGGCCCGGCGCGCGGCGATGATCATGTAGCCGAATGTTTGCGCGAACTCGCCCTGCTGCCGTAGCCGATACGCTGCCGTGGGCGGCGTTCCTGGCCACTACCCTGGCCCTGCTGGGCAGTATCCTGCTGCATGCGCGCTGGCTGCCGGCCTCGCTGCTGAGCGCATTCCTGCTGCTGCTCGGGCTGCGCGTGGCGCTGCGCTGGCGCGGGGTCGGGCGCATCGCACTATGGCTGCGTCTGCTGGTGGTGCTGGCACTGGTGGCGATGGTCGGGTCGAGCCTGGGCAATCTGTTCGGTCGCGAGGCGGGCTCGGCCTTGCTGGCCGCGATGCTGGTCACCAAGCTGATCGAGAGCGAAACCCGCCGCGATGCGCGCATCGTGCTGACCGTGGTCGCGTTCCTCGCGATGGCTGGATTCCTGTTCGACCAGGGCATGCTGCAGGCAACCATGACTGCCGCTGTGTGCGTGTTGATGTTGGCCGCGATGTACGAGCTCGATCCGGCCTCCGCACAGCAGGCGCAGCGCGCGCCACTGCGGGCTTTTTCGTCAGCCGGCCTGCGCGAAGCCGCGCGCCATCTGGCGCTGGCGATTCCGTTCGCGCTGGTGTGCTTTTTCCTGTTTCCGCGCCTGTCCGCGCCAATGTGGGGCGCGCCGCAGGATGCGTTCACCGGGCGCACCGGCATCAGCGACACGATGGAGCCCGGCGCACTGGCCGGCCTCGCGCTGGACGATTCGGTGGCGATGCGGGTGCGCTTCGACGGCGAGCCGCCACCGCCGGCACAGCGCTATTGGCGTGGCCTGGTGCTGTGGAACTTCGATGGCCGCATCTGGCGTGGCGCGGAGATGTTGAGCGGGTTCGGCGCCGAACGCGCGCTCGAGCAGCGCGGCCCCGGCATCGGCTACGAGATTACCCTGGAGCCGACCGACAAGCGCTGGCTGTTCCTGCTCGATGCGCCGCTCGGCCCACCCGAGGATGCCACGCTCAGCGCCGATTTCCAGGCCCGTGCCGCGCGCCCGGTGAGCAGCGCGCTGCGCTATCGCGGTCAATCCAGCACTAACTACAGGATGCAGACCGAGCTGCCGCGCGGGGTCCGCACTTTGGGCACGCAACTGCCCGCCGGCGGCAATCCGCGCGCGCGCGCGCTGGCGCAGGACTGGCGCACGCAGGTCGGCGACGATCCGCGCGCAATCGCCGATCTGGCGCTGCGCAGCTTCAACCAGTCGTTCAGCTATTCGTTCGAAGTGCCGCTGCTCGGCGGCGACCCGATCGACGACTTCCTTTTCGAGGTACGCAGCGGCTGGTGCGAGCACTACGCATCGGCCTTCGTGTTCCTGATGCGCGCAGCGGCAGTGCCGGCGCGGGTGGTGGTGGGCTTCCAGGGCGGCTACTACAACCGCAGCGGCGACTATTACGTCGTGCGCCGCTCGGATGCGCATGCGTGGAGCGAGATCTGGATCGCCGGCGAGGGCTGGGTGCGGGTCGATCCCACCGCAGCGGTCGCGCCCGAGCGCGTGTCGCGCGACGCGCGCCAGGCCTTCGAGGCGGGCGGCACCTGGTACGAACGCGGCTGGCTGGCCAGCGTGCGCGACCGCTTCGATCTGGCCGGCTACTGGTGGACGCAGGCCGTGGTGCAGTTCAGTGCGGTCCGTCAACGCAACCTGCTCGACGACGTCGGCATCGATATCGACGACGGACGGCAGCTGGCGTTTGCGCTGCTGGGTGCTGCCGTTCTGGCGCTCGCCTTCGCCGCGCTGGTGGGCGGCTGGCGCCGACGTCGGGGTCGCGACCCGCTGCGCGAGGCCTGGCGCGATTGGTGCGCGCGATTGGCCAAGGCCGGCATCGTGCGCGCAGCGGCCGAAGGTCCGCACGATTTCGGCGAACGCGCGGCAGCAGCACTGCCCGCGCAGGCCGATGCCATCCGTGCGCTCACGCACGGTTACGTTGCGCTGCGCTACGCTACGGTTCAGGTTGGTCGCGGCGCTATCGACGAGTGGCGCCAGCGCGCCCGCGCATTCCGATTGCGCTGACGGCCGACCGCACCGCCACACCACTGGGTTCGATCGGGAGCGACGAGGTCATGCACATTCGAATGCTGGCTCCATTGGTGGTACTTGCCGTGGCCGGGTGCGCCACCTCACCCAAAGCTCTGCAGGGACAGTTCGATTCGCAAAGTCCACAGGACGCGGCGGGCGCAGATGCCACGGTGCGCTGGGGCGGCGTGGTGATCGAGGTCGTGCCGCAAGCCGACCGCACCTGTTTCCAGATCCTGTCCCGCGAGCTGTCCGGCTCCGGCAGGCCGCGCCTGTCCGACGCCAGCGAAGGTCGATTCCTGGCCTGCCGCGCCGGCTTCTACGATCCAGCGGTGTTCACCCAGGGTCGCGAGGTGACCGTGGTTGGAATGCTCGACGGCAGCGAGCGCCTGCGCGTCGGTGAGTTCGAACTGCAGCTGCCGCGGATCGCCGCCAGTATCGTCTACCTGTGGCCCGAACGCGTCGATCGGTACTACTACGATCGCCCCGACCTGCTGTGGTTCTCCTACGGATTCAATCGCTGGTACGGACCTTCGATCCGCTACCACCGGATCGCGCGGCCGCTGCCGGCGCCGGCAACCCCTTCCGAATAGCGAAGTCCGGCGAAGCCTGTGCCACCGGTACGACTTGCGCAGCCCGATTCGAGCGCAGCGGACCCATGAAAAAGCCCGGCACAAGGCCGGGCTTTTTCGTTTGCGGTGAAGCGTTCGATCAGAACTTGTATTCGAGCTGGACCTGGTAACGACGGCCCAGCGGATCGGCGCCAAGGAAGTACTCGAAGAACGGATAGCCGGTAGCGCTGTTGTCCTTGCGATACTGGTTGTCGGTCACGTTGATAACGCCGACCGAAGCGCTCAGGTCCTTCGTGATGGTCTTGCTCAAGGTCAGGTTGTAGACCATGAATGGCGCCAGACGACGTGAAAAGCTGCGGCCGGCCGCATTGGTTCCCGCAACGCCAGCGAAGCTGAACACCGAGCCATAGCGGGTACCGAACACGGTCGCCGTCCAGTCGTCGTAGCGCCACTGCAGCGAGCCGCGGGCGCGGCTGCGTGAGTCGTTGCCGAGCTGGTCGCGGTTGTCGACCAGTGCATCGGTGGAGAACTGCCGCGACTTGTTGGTCAGCTGGATCGACCAGCCCAGATCGAGGATGAAGCGGCCGATGTTGTCGGTGTCGTAATCGTAGCGCAAGCTGGCATCGACGCCGCTGAGGTCGGTGAGCGCTGCGTTGATGTACGCGGAGTTGATCCGCGTGATCGGCGTCGTGGTCTGCCCGCTCTGGCGCGAGACCAGACCGAAGACGTTCTGGCAGAACGCCGAATCGATGCCGTTCTCGAACGGCCTGCCGTCCGGACGCACGCCGAGGCGGCAATTGGCCTCGTTGGCGAGCAGGAACGCCGAGCTGAGCTGCAGCGACTGGTCTTCCAGACGGATCCGGTAGTAGTCGGCGGTCAGGCTCAGGTTGTCGGTGGCATCCCACACGAAACCGACCGTTTGCGAACGACCGCTTTCTTCTTCCAGCAGCGGGTTTCCGGCGATGGTGGTCTGGGTGGTGTAGATGGTCGGATCGCCGGTCACATTGCATGCGGCGCGGGTGCGCGGGCCACGACCCTCGGCTACGCCGACACCTGCGCGACACGCATACTCGTCGAGCACGCCCGAGAAGGAGGCGGCTCCCTCGGCAAACACCAGCTGCAGGTCCGGTGCGCGGAAGCTGGTGGCATAGCTGGCGCGGATCAGCAGCGACTCCAGCGGACGAAACTCGAGGCCGCCCTGGTAGGTGATCGCATCGTCGACTGCGGTGATGTCGTCGTACTTGTCATAGCGCGCTGCAAAGGTCGCCGTAAGCACATCGACGATCGGCAGGCGGAACTCGGCACCGATGGCGGCGCGGTCGCGATCGCCCACGGTGCGCCCCGAGCTGACCAGGTTGTAGACGGTCTGCTCGTCGCGCGCACGCAGCGGGTTGGTACGCGGATCGCTGCGCAGGTCCACCGTCTGGCGGCCGAACTCGATGATGCTGGCAAAGCCCAGTGGGCCGGCCGGCAGCTCGAACAGCTCGCCCGACAGCGAGAAGTTGGCCTGCCCTGCCGTGGTCTCGCCCTCGTTGATGACCCGGGTGGCGAAGCCACGGTAGATCTCCGCGGTGATCGGCGCGTTCCAGCGCTCCAGGTTGAGTGCCCGGATCGGGTACTGCAGACCGTTTGGCGCCGCACGGAATCCGGTCACCGGTCCGAGGAAGTAGTTGGTGATGCCCTGCGCCAGCAGACGCGGACGATCCTGTTCGTAGTCGTAGCGTCCGTAGGACACCGCGGCCTCCCAGTCGAAGCGCTCGGCGAAGGTGCCACGCGCACCCAGCAGGATGTCGTAGGTGGTTTCATCGAACAGCGTGCTGGCGGCCTCCTCGCCACCGAGCTCGAAGGGATTGAAGATGCGCTGCAGGAAGGTGAATTCGTTGAACTGCGGGTCGAAGTAGCCGTTGACCTGGCGGTCGTCCTGGGTGCGCAGGAACACGTTGTTCGAGCTGCTCCAGAACTCCGTGCCGCTGCTGGCGGTCTGTTCCGCGGTGTAGTAGTTCAAGCCACCGAACAGCTGGACATCATCGGTCGCATCGAAGGTGGTGTAGACGCGCGCCGCGTAGGTCTCGCCTTCGTTGGAGATCGAGCGCGACGCCGGGGCGGTGAAGCCGCCGCAATACTGACCGCGTGCGGCGGTGGTGACCGTGGTGTAGCCGAAGCGATCGCAGTTGGCCGCGCCGGGGTAGTAGATGCTGGTGGTGAGACCGCCATTGGCCGGATTGAAGCGCAGCGTGGCCAGCGCCAGCTGCGGATTGGTGACGGGTCCGAGCGGACCGTTGCGCAGGTCGGCGAGGAACTCGCGCTCGCTGGCGAAAACCGGATCGGCCTTGCTGTACTGGAAGCCATAGAGGGTCGTCCAGCGATCCTCGCTCATGCCACCGACGTACTCGAGCTGGTAGCTGTTGCCGCCACCCTCTTCGGTGGTGCCGAAGAAGGCACGCAAGCTGTTGCCCTCATAGGAGGTGCGCAGGACCACGTTGACCACGCCCGCGACAGCATCGGAACCGTAGATCGCCGATGCACCACCGGTGAGAACCTCCACGCGCTCGACCATCGCGCTCGGGATCGCGCGCACGTTGACCACGTTGTTGTCGCGGTTGTACGGCTGCGGATACTGCGCCGGACGCCGCCCATTGATCAGCAACAGGGTGTAGCCGGGACCGAGAGCGCGCAGGTTGACGACCTGCGCATTGGGGGTGAATCCGGCGGTCGCCAGGTCGCCGGTGAACGAGACCGCCGTGTTCTGGGTCAGCGTCTGCAGCGCATCGGCAACCGTCCTGAAGCCTTCGCGCTCGAAGTCTTCGCGGGTAATGATCGTCACCGGCGCCGGTCCCTCGACCGTCGCGCGCTTGATGCGCGAACCGATGACCTGGACCTCATCGAGGACCTTGGCCTCGGATGCGGGCGACTCGTCGCTTTCGGCCTCATCCTGCGCCACCGCTGGCATGGCGATCAGCAAGGACAATGCGGCGATGGTGGCCTGAGCCAGCAGGTTGCGCTTGGGTAGGTAATTGTTCAGCACTTGCGTTTCTCCCCCGGTCAGAAGATGGAATGGAATGGATTCTACGGTCTGCTCTCGTCCCCAGGCAGCCGCATCGTGGGAACTTAGCAGAAACTTAACGCAAAAGTGTAGCCGTGCCTCAACGCTTTCATCACGTTTCTCTGCTCGCGATCTCAGTTGCCGTCCGCACCCGCGTCTTTCGTGATGGTGCCGACGCTCACCGTAGACCCGATGTGCTCGCCGAAAAACGCCAGCATCCGGGTGTAGACGTTCTCGCGCGCGGCGACGTCGTAGAAGCCATGCCCCTCTTTCGGCTCGAATACGTTCACGCGCACCGGATTGCCCGCACGCTCGAGCGCGTCGGCCATCGAATCGGTCTGCTCTTTCGGTGTGCGCTGATCGCGCCCGCCAGCGGCAAGGAACACCGGCACCTTGATCTCGGCTGCACGGGCAGCGGGCGAGCGCGAAGCCAACAGGCTGCGGTCCTTGCCGATCACGCTTTCGAGATAGTTTCCGCCGGTATCCGATTGCGGGATGTCGCCTTCCTTGTACATCAGGGCAAGGTCGTAGACCCCCACATAGCCGATCGCGCAGCGATACAGATCGGGTTCGCGCACCGCGCCCATCAGCGCGGCGTAAGCGCCGTAGCTCGCACCGTAGATGCAGATGCGGTCTTCATCGGCAAAACCCTGCTCGATCGCCCAGCGGGTCGCGTCGGTGACATCGTCCTGCATGCTCGCGCCCCATTGGCCGTAGCCCATGGTCTCGAAAGCGCGGCCATAGCCTCCGGAGCCGCGAAAATCGACCTGCAGCACCAGATAGCCCCGGTTGGCGAACAGCTGGGTCTCCTGGTTGAAACCCCAGAAATCGCGGATGCCGTGCGGGCCGCCGTGCGGATTGACGATCATCGGCAGTCCGGCGAGCGGTTTGCCGGGCGGCAGGGTCAGGTATCCCGATACCTTGGTGCCGTCGCGCGCGGTGAAGGTGAACGGTCGCATCTCGGCCATTTTCTTCGAGTCGATCCACTTGCGCGTGCTGAGCAGGTAGCGCGCCTTGCCTTCCTCGCGATCGAACAGATAGAAGTCGCCGGGATTGCGATCGCTGCTGACCTCGATCACCAGTTGCCTGGCGTCGGCGGTAGCGCTGGTGACCCGTATCGACTCGGTCGGAAACGATGCGCGCAGCCGTGCGATCAACTGCGCATCGGGATGTGCGTCGTTGAGCACACGCACATCGGGCTTGCCGGGCATGCGCACCACGCCAAGCAGGGTGTCGCCATCGGCGGATAACACGCTGGCGGCTAGATCGACGCGCGGATCGCGATCGAGCGTATTGAAGGCACCGCTGCGCGGATCGAGGGTTCCGAGCTGATTCGGCGCCTTGTTGTCGTGCATGACCGCGTAGGCGGTGCCGTCCGGGTCGACGTGCGTCACCCGCAGGCGATTGCCGGTCTTGCGCGAATCATGCACCAGGCTCCATTGTTCATCGGCCCAGTGATACGCCTGCAGGTGCTGTTCGGTGTTGTAGTCGCGCTGCGAATTGTCGAAGCAGTTGACGTAGGCCGGGCGGTCGCTGGCATCCAGCACGAAGCTGCATCCCGGCTTCGGCGCGCGCGCAATGCGCTTGGTACGGCCAGTGAAGGTGTTCATCTCCAGCACGTCGGCGCGATCGCCCGACTCGCTGCCCTGCGAGTACGACAACTGCACCAGCACCTTCGACGAGTCCGTGGGCAAGGCAGCCAGCGGCCGGTAGCTTTCGTCGAACTTCTTGGCCCCGTCGACGGTCGTGCCCTCATACGTGACCAGCACGCGCGGACGGCTGCCGTCGGCGTTCACCGCGTACCATTCGCCGGTCCCGAAGGGGGCCGCGAACTGCCCGAACTTGCGCGTGGCGGTAAACATCAGGCGGTCGGGGCCAATCCAGAAATACTCACCAACGCTCTTGCCGTCGGGCAACTGGTTGACCTTGACCGGCTTGAGGTCGGACGTCTGCAGCACGACCAGAATGTCGCGTTCGCCCATCGGGGCACTGACCGCGAGGTACTTGCCGTCGGGCGAGATCTCGACCGAGCTGTACTCGGCATGGCGCATGAAGTCCTTGACCGGCAGCGGTTCGACCGCGAGCGCATCCATGCAGAAAACAAACAGGGCGCCACAAAAAATCCGCTTCATCGCAAGGGTCTCCGCTACTGGATTGCCGCCACGCCGACGGAAGCTCCGAAAGCTAGCAGAGGCGCATCAATGGTGTGTACAGGTGCAGCGGGGCCCACGATCAGCGCACACGGCCGGCTGCCTCAGCCAGGTGGCCAGTCGAGCGCACGCCCGGCCAGCAGGTGCAGGTGGATATGGAACACGGTCTGACCACCATCGCGGTTGCAGTTGAACACCGTTCGATAGCCGCTCTCGCCGAAGCCCTCGCGCTGCGCGAACTGCGCTGCGGCCAGCACCAGGCGGCCGATCAGCTCGGCATCGGCCGCAGTCAGGTCATTAAGCGTTGCGATCTCGCGTCGCGGCACGAACAGCACGTGCAGTGGCGCCTGCGGGTTGATGTCGCGGAAACCGACCACGTGCTCGTCCTCGTAGACGATCTGGGCCGGTATCTCGCGCGCGATGATCTTGCTGAACAGGCTCGGCATGGTGGCACCCGGGTTTGCGTTTGGAGAGCAGGACTCAGATCTCGTGGCGCGTGCCGAAGGCATGCGCGAGCGTGCCGCGGTCGACGAACTCCAGCTCGCCGCCGATCGGCACCCCGTGCGCAATCCTGCTGGCTCGAACACCAGCCGCGCGCGCGATCTGCGAGATGTAGTGGGCGGTGGCTTCGCCTTCGACGGTGGGGTTGGTCGCCACGATCAGTTCGCGCACTTCGCCCTCGCGCAGGCGCGCGGCGAGTTGCTCAAGTCCCAACTCGGCAGGACCCAGCCCATCCAGCGGCGACAGCCGCCCCAGCAGGACGAAGTACAGCCCTCGATAGCCGGTGGCCTGCTCCACGGCCAGTTGATCGACTGGCGATTCGACCACGCACAGCAGGGCTGCATCGCGCGCGCTGCTGCTGCAGGTCGCGCAGATCGGGTCTTCGCTGAACGTGCGGCAGCGGCTGCAGTGGCCGATCCGGTCCACCGCATCGAGCAGACGCGCGGCAAGCCGCCGCGCACCGTCGCGATCGCGTTCGAGCACGTGGAAGGCCATGCGCTGCGCGCTCTTGGCACCGACGCCGGGCAGGCAGCGCAGGGCGTCGATCAGTTCGAGCAGCAGCGGCGATCCGGCCGACACGGCTCAGAACGGCAGCTTGAAGCCGGGCGGCAGGCTCATGCCGCCGGCGACCTCCGACATGCGCTGCTGGCTGACCTCGGCGATGCGGTTGTTGGCGTCGTTGCAGGCAGCGACGATCAGGTCCTCGAGCATTTCAAGGTCGCCACCGGCGAGGCTCGGATCGATCTTCACCCGCAGCACTTCGTGGCGTCCGTTGATGGCCACACTGACCATGCCACCGCCAGCCTGGCCGTTGACTTCGACCGCGGCGAGTTCTTCCTGCGCGCGCTTGAGGTTTTCCTGCATGCGCTGCGCCTGCTGCATCAGGCTTCCCAATGGACCTTTCATCACGCTACTCCGGCTGGCTGGGGCGGGTCGATTGCGGCACGACGCGCGCGTCGAACAGCGAAACAATGCTTTGCACTGCGGGATCGGCAGCGATCGCTGCCTCAGCCTGCTGCTGGCGCTGCGAGGATTCAGCGCGAGTGCGCTGCGCCACGGTCTCGAACGATGCGGGCACCGCTTCGATCTGGATCTTAAGGCCGCTGCCCAATGCCGGCACCAGCGCTGTGTTGAGCGAACGCAGGATGCCGTCGCTGCGCAGGTGCTCGAAGCCCGGCGCCAATCCCAGCCGCAGACGAGAATCGCTGAAATCCAGCGGCACCACGTTGTGGGCGAACTCGCGTACCGGGCCACTGAGCTTGATTCCGGCGAGCAGCGCGGACCAGCGCTCGGCGTCGATCGGACCTGACCAAGGTGGCGCAGCCGACTGCAATGCGGGCGCTGCAGCAGCAGGCGGACTGCGCGCAGGCGCGGCGGGACCTGCTGGTGAAGTCGGGCGGGCAGGCGGCGCGGCAATCCGCGCCGCGGGCGCTGACGGCGGCGCAGTAACCGGCGTAACGCCTGCGGGCGCGCGCGGCAGCGCAGCTTGCGCTGCCGGTGCTACCGCAACGCCGGGGCCACCGCCGGCAGGACGGAACGCGAGCATGCGCAACAAGGTCATCTCGAAACCGGCGCGCGGATTCGGCGCAAGCCCGAGGTCGCGACGCCCGGTGATCGATAGCTGGTAGAGCAACTGGACCTCGTCTGCAGCCACCGATTGCGCCAGCGCGGCGACCGCCGGCTCCGCGGTCGCGGCGCCCGCGCCCAGGAATTGGTGCAACTGGACACGGTGCAGCAGTGCGGCCACTTCGTCGAGCACGGTGGCGAAGTCGGGCACGAACTCGGCAATCTCGGCGATCCGCGCGAACAGTGCGCCCGCGTCGTCGGCGGCGATCGCCTCGATCAAGCCACCCACGCGCGCGCGATCGATGGTGCCCAGCATGCTGCGCACTTCGTCGCCGGCCAGCTTGCCGCCGCCGAAAGCGATCGCCTGGTCGAGCAGCGACAGCGCATCGCGCATCGACCCGTTGCCGCCACGCACGATTTCGGCCACCGCATCGGCATCGTGCGCGATTCCCTCGGCCTCAAGGATGCGCTCGAGCTGACCGGAAATCTGCTCCTCCGACAGGCGCTTGAGGTTGAACTGCAGGCAGCGCGAGAGCACGGTTACCGGCAGCTTCTGCGGATCGGTGGTCGCGAGCAGGAACTTGGCGTGTCCGGGCGGCTCCTCGAGCGTCTTGAGCAGCGCATTGAACGCATGCTTCGACAGCATGTGCACCTCATCGATCAGGTACACCTTGTAGCCACCGCGCACCGGCCGATACTGCGCGTTCTCGATCAACTCACGCACATTCTCCACGCCGGTGTTGCTGGCCGCATCGATCTCCAGCAGATCGAGAAACCGGCCCGCGTCGATGTCGCGGCAGATCGCGCAAACGCCGCAGGGCTCAGCGCTTACCCCGGTTTCGCAGTTCAGCGACTTGGCGAAGATCCGCGCAATCGTGGTCTTGCCCACCCCGCGGGTGCCGGTAAACAGGTACGCATGGTGGATGCGCCCACTGACCAGCGCGTGGCTCAGCGCACGCACCACGTGCTCTTGGCCGACCAGTTCGGCGAATCGTTTGGGACGCCACTTGCGGGCGAGTACTTGATAGGACATCGCGATTCCCGTGCCGGACGCCGATTGTGCCAACCTCGGCCCGGTGTGGCTATCGCCGTGATCGCGCATGCACGCCGGCAAGCCGACTGCGCGTCGAATGGGTGGCGGCCCCCGCCGGCCGAACCCCGGCACCCGAATCAGCGACTACCGTTGCTCCCTTCCGGGCCTGGCGGACTTTGCCACCTATCGTCGCGGGGAACCGACGGGGACCACCATTGAAGTCATGGCGCAAATACGGTGAAACCGGTGCGCATGCAGATCAGCGCACTCGAACTGGCGGAGAGGGCGGGATTCGAACCCGCGATACGGGGATAAGCCGTATACACACTTTCCAGGCGTGCTCCTTAAGCCACTCGGACACCTCTCCACGACCGCCGCGGGTGGCTGGAACTGCGCTGGGCGACGTCGCTGAAGCACGCCACTCCCGTTGCCGCGCAGAACCGGATCACCAGCGGGGCGCAAGATGCTACTCGAACCCCCCTGCGCAGACAAGCAAAGTCATGTCCTCGGTGCGGTGGGTGCAGCAGCGTCGCGCGGTTGCAGCAGGTCCCAGCGGTTGCCGTAGAGATCCTCGAACACCACCACGGTGGCGTAGGGCTCCTCGCGCGGGGCTTGTGAAAAGCGCACGCCGCGGGCGAGCATCGCGCGATAGTCGCGCCAGAAGTCGTCGGTGTGCAGGAACAGGAATACCCGACCGCCGGTCTGATCGCCGATGCGCGACTGCTGCCGCGCATTGATCGCACGCGCCAGCAAAAGGCACGCAACCTCAGCGCCCGGCGGCGCCACCAGTACCCAGCGCTTGCCACCGCCAAGGTCGATGTCTTGCAGCAGGCGAAAGCCCAGCATGCCGGTGTACCAGGCAATCGCCTCGTCGTACTCGCGTACCATCAGCGCCACATGCGCCAGCTGCTGCAAGGGCCTGCTCATAGCGGATGCAGCCATTCGTTGCTGCCGTCGACGTAGTCTTCGTGTTTCCAGATCGGAACCTGCTGCTTTACCGCATCGATCACCTCGCGGCACGCCGCGAATGCCGCATCCCGATGGGACGCCGCCACGCCGACCCACACGGCGATCTCGCCCACCTGCAGCGTGCCCACTCGGTGCACGCAGATCACCGCCGCGACCTGCTGGCGCTGGCGTGCCGCGTCGACGATGCGCGCACCCTCGGCAAGTGCGAGCTCGGCGTATGCCTCGTAGCGCAGGCTGCACACGCAGCGCCCGTCGTTGTGGTTGCGCACCACGCCTTCGAATACGACCACCGCGCCGGCGCTGTCGTGCACGAGCGCGCGACGCAGCGCGTGGGTATCGAACGGCTCGGTGTGCAAGGCGAACACCTCAGCCTCCGGATACCGGCGGGATGAACACGATCTCGTCGCCGTCGACGAGTGCGGTGTCCCAGTTGGTGAACTGGCCATTGCGGGCGACCCGCAGGCGCTCGCGCGGCAGGCTGAACCCGTGGCGTGCGCGCAGCGATTCGTACAGCGCGGCTGCATCGCCAGCGGCGCTCACCTGCTCGACCTCGCATTGCGCCTGGTCGCGCAAGCTGGCGAAGTAGCGCACCGTGATCCTCATGCCGGTGCGACCCACGCGCCGCTGCGCCCACCGCGCTTTGAAAGCAGGCGTGCCGGGCCGATCACGATGTGGTGCGACAGCGCCTTGCACATGTCGTACACCGTCAATGCAGCCACGGTCGCGCCGGTCAGCGCTTCCATCTCGACGCCGGTGCGACCGCGCACGGCCACGCGGCAACCGATGAGGATGGTGCAAGGATCATCGAAGGCCAGGGTGAACTGGCACGACTCCAGCGCCAGCGGATGGCAGAACGGAATCAGCTCGTGGGTGCGCTTGACTGCCATGGTACCGGCGATGATCGCGGTATCGAACACCGGACCCTTGGCCGTACGCAGCCCACCACCGCGCAGCGCGGCGGCCGCTGCGGCCGGCAGCACCACCAGGCACTGTGCATGCGCCACGCGCAGGCTGACACGCTTGGACGACACGTCCACCATGCGTGGCCGCCCACCAGCATCGAGGTGCGACAGCGTGGGCTTGCGCGCGGCCATCTGCTCAGCCGCCGATCCGGAACATCTCGACCCGCGCAGGCGCGGCGGGCGCCGGCAGTCCGGCACGCTGCTCGGAGTAGCGATCGGCGCGGCCGCGCCACAGGGTCGCGATCCGTGCGGCCAGCGTGGCACTGTCTTCGCCTGCACGGAGCGGTCCGCGCAGGTCGCTGCCGTGCGCGGCGAACAGGCAGGTAAACAGCTTGCCGTCGGCCGACAGCCGTGCGCGGTGGCAGTCGCCACAGAACGGCGTGCTGACCGAGGACACGAACCCGATCTCGCCGCTGCCATCGTCGAAGGCCCAGCGCTCGGCGACCTCGCCCCGATACGCACGATCGAGCGGGTGGATCGGCCAGCGCGCAGCGATGCGCGCGACCAGTTCAGCGCTCGGCACCACCTGCGATGATTGCCAGCGATTGCAGGTTCCCACGTCCATGTACTCGATGAAGCGCAGCACATGGCCGCTGGCGCGGAAGCGCGCGACCAGCGGCAACACCTCGGCCTCGTTCGCGCCGCGCATGATCACCGCGTTGATCTTCAATGGGCTGAATCCGGCACGTTCGGCGGCGGCGATGCCGCGCAGCACCGCATGCAGATCGCCGCGCCCACCGCTCAACTGCGCAAACCGCTGCGGATCGAGCGCATCGAGGCTGATCGTGATCCTGCGCAAGCCCGCTGCGCGCAGGGTCGCTGCCTGCGACTCCAGCAGGCTGCCGTTGGTGGTCAAGGCAAGATCGCGCACGCCGTCGATGCGCGCCAGCCGCTCGACGATCTGGGCCAGATCGCGGCGCAGCAGGGGCTCGCCGCCGGTCAGGCGCAGCTTGTCGACCCCGAGCGCGACGAAGGCACGCGCCAAGATTTCGATCTCGGCAGGCGTCAACCGCTGTGCCGCGTCGAGGAACCGCTCATCGCGCGGATAGCGCTCCTCCGGCATGCAGTAGGGACAGCGGAAGTTGCAGCGGTCGATCACCGAGATGCGCAGGTCGCGCAAGGGCCGACCGAGCCGATCCAACTGCTGCGGGTCCTCGATCC